>Ga0209542_10021321_pt1 | contig 10166 bp, 5 predicted proteins | sample RifCSPhighO2_01_FD_184028 | JGI IMG/M metagenome (GOLD analysis project Ga0209542, IMG submission 184028) | Soil microbial communities from Rifle, Colorado - Rifle CSP2_plank highO2_0.1 (SPAdes) (version 2) | ecosystem: Environmental > Terrestrial > Deep subsurface > Rock core/Sediment ...
CGTCTCGATCTGTCGCATCTCATCCCGCACCTCTCTGATCCGCCCGCTTGCCCTTCGAAACGTTTCAGAACCTGAAGAACGGCCGAGTGTTTCCGCGAGCGCCTGCCACCCTGGGACTATGGGGGGATATGCTGCTCCGACGAGTTCCTCGAGGGTCGCGAGATCACCATTGGCCAGGCCATCCATCTTGCTGCTAAGCCACCGGACATATGAATTCAGAACCGGCACGTCAGGCGGGACATTTTTAAATCCGAGACGTGAGCCCACCAACCCATGCACGGGGGTGAGCAGCAGCGAAACCGAATGTCTCAGCGCCTGTACATTTCCCACCGCAGGGGTGTTATGCAGTGCCTCCAATTCCTGCCGCAGGATGCCCCATTTTTCGGGATTTTGAGGCATTTCTGTATCAGCCATCTCGCGGATACGCCTGCGAATGAGGGCTATGCGGATGTCTCGGGTAACCTGCGGCCGCAGCGGATCACGTGCACCTACTACGTTCCGGGAAAGCGCATAGTATCCTTCGATACGGTTTGCGATCTCACTTGCGATGCGGTCTTCGAAGTCATTGATGTCCTCATATCGTGCGGAAAGTTCGCGGTCGAATCGTCGTGCACGTATCGCGTTCGCCGCTTTGACGGGGAACTTCGGAAGCACGTCCACGAGCGCATAGAATCCCGCGACGGAAAAGAGGTATTTGATCTTATTCTCCATCGTGTTAAGCGGGAAGTCGAAGCCTGACTTTTTGAGCGACTGCTCGAGTTCATTCCATCCCTGTTCCGTCATGATGATCTGTATGGCGGTCTTAAGCTCTGGTGTTACGATCTGTTTGGCCATCGCATCAAGACCATCGGCCGTGATCGAGAGCGCGGGGAACTGCAATATCTGCCGTACGTCTGCGCCGAAATCAAGCCCGAATTTGTCCCCACTCTCGATCGATTTACGTGCAACCTCATCAAGGAACGCCTGGACTTGCTGCGCCTGGGTGCCGCGCAGCACATCGTATTGCGTCAAGGTCGTTTTGAATTTCAGCATCATCTTGTCTTTCTCGCCGATCATGAGAAAGAGGTCTTTCACATCTTTCAGATTCAGCTTCTCTTTAAGCGCATGAGGAAGAACCTCGATGGTCGAGGCGAGTTGATCGAACATATCGGTGTCCTTCGCCATCTCTCCGCTCTTACGCAGCTCCTTCAGCGCTGCCGGAGCCGATGTCCGGTCGATACCCTTAAAGAGACTCTGCAAGACCTGCAGCATTTTCGGGCCCGTTGCGTCAGCGCCGAAACCGAGGGCCGAGTATTTCTTATCCTGGGAAATTTCTCCGATCGTCTTGAGGTACCATGCGAGTTCCGTGCGATATTTCGCGGCGTTGCTCTTACCGGCGCCCGTGGTGCAGAATTTCTCGAATTCGGTCATCGGGTCGAGATTGATGAACGCTTTCAGGTTGGGGGGGAGCGACTCGATGAATTTCGGATCGAGCTGCGCACGGACGCCCGCCATATCGAGGAGGCCAAGCGAGGCGAGCTTGCCGACGGTCTTAGGACCGAACGCTGAGAATTTCCCATCCTTCCCGCCAGCTTCCTTGGCGCCGACCTCGAGTGCGCCCCTGACGAACGTCTGTTCGGTCTTGAGAAGCGATTGGTCCATTGTCTCTATCTGCGTCGCGATAGGGCCGATGTTCTGATCGACGGCCGCCGCGAATTGAGCGCCTGTAATGGTAGCGTCGTTTTTTTCGATGATGCTCGCGGTAGCGCCGAGCCCCGAGACGCCGAGCGCTAGCCAGAATTTCCAATCTTTCCAGAATCCTTTCTGGGTCCGGCGGAGCGCGAGCTCCCATGTTGCCTTTCCGCTGATCCCGTAACCTGTCAGCTTTGCCAGAACATACGCGCTGTAATGCGGATCATAACCGAGCCGCTTGAGTGTGCCCGTAGCATACGATGATACGGTCTCGAATCCGGGAATAAAAGGAGTACCGACCAGCAGGGCTTTTTCCAATCCAGCTTCGGCAAAGAAGAACGATGCTGCGGTGATGCCGAATACGCCGCTTAAGGTCGCGATCTGTGCCGTCTCGGTCGCGATATTCTTGAAACGGTTTACTTCTTTAGGACGCGTCAGGGCTTCCGCTTTTTCCATCACGCTCGTTATTGCGGCAGTAAGGTGCGGTGTGTCGCGTAGGGCCAACATCATCGACATAGGATTGCTTTCCTCGATGCGTTCGAGTCGTCGCAGATCGCCCGGAGCGTCAAAGTGGTCGAGCAGCTGCTGCGACCACTCGCGGATTTGATTCTCATCCGCCCGTTCCATCGAAGTGCGGATCTGTTGAAGGGATTCCCGCACGGTCCGCAACTCTTTGCGAACGGTGGGATTCTTGACGTCAAGAGAACGAAGCGACTGTTCTATCAATGTCCGTAATTGATCGACAACGGCAGGGTTCGCCTCGATCTCGGCGAGGGCGTCATAGATAGGGTCTCCGCGATAGCGCGCCGGTATCGCATCGGCCGCATGTCGTTTATCTTCTTTTCCCGTCTCCGGCATCTCGGGTTCCTTAATATCCTCTTTTTCGGCCAGCTGGGGTTTGAGCGTGATGTACTCGGATTCACGTACAAGACTCTCGAGCCGTGACGCAAGTACTTCCGCTTTCGCACGAACGTGGGCGGGAAGGGAGGAGGAAAGGGGAAATAAGGGATTGAGATGCGCCAAAGCATTTCCCGCGGCCTCGCCTATGTTTTTCGCTTGTTCGGGGGTCAACTCTGGTAATCGTTCTTTGATATCGATGAAACCTCGTTCGGGCTTCCACCCCGGCATGTTGGCCGCGAGCGCTTCAGAGAGGATCGATGCAGAGCGATCGGTCTCGTCCCTGATGTTCCTAGAAGACCCGGATTCGAAGGAGGTCTCGGTCCGCGCCGCAAGCTCGTTGAGTTTTTTCAGGAATGCGTCATTTACAGGCTTATTCCGCCGTGCGCCGGACTCGAACTCCATACGTTCAGTGTATCAGCTTCTTCGAAGCCACCTGCCGAGAAGACGTTCCAGAGGCGCTTTGTGCGGGTTCTCTTCCGAGGACGCGCGTGACTCCTCATCTGCGGCAACTGAAGAAGACGGCTCTTCCGAGACAGCCTCTCCCGCGACCGATTGCGGGGAGGTTTCCGAGGTAGGTGGAATTTCGGCGCCGAGAGAAAATTCTTCCCGTTCTGTCGTGGGGGCATCGGGCCGCGTATTCATGAGGGTCTCGAGGTCGTTTTTGGTTGCTCTCACTTCGAAGAGCATTTCGTCCGGATCTGGCAGCTGGAATACGCTTTGCGGGCTCTTGAGGAGCTGCGTTATACGAGGCCGGTAATCAGCGATAAGCCTCAGAAGTGACTGCCGTGCTTCCAAATGTTCGAGTACATTGGTATTCTGAAAGATAGACTCGATCTCATCCAGCGTTTCGCTCACGTCTCCCCATTTCACGATCAAGGCGTCACGCCGCTTGATCCCATGGTGGTATTCTCCGATTCTTTTCTCTTCCTCGTTTCTTGCTCCCGCAATCGCGTCTTCGAGTTCTTTGATACGCTCTTCCCGGCCGGCGATCGTGGCTTCAAGCCGCCCGATGCGGGCTGCCTGATCTTCCTGGGCGGTTCTATGTTGCGCGAGTGCAGCTTCAAAGTCTGCAGTGCTGCGGGTCTCCTGACCAAGGCGGGCGAGCGCTTCAGCCATGTCACGGAGTTCGGCAGATGCTCCGTGATGGGTTTGTCGCAACCTCTTTATCTCGTGCGCGGATTCCGCCAATCGCTCAGCCGCAGTCTGGCCTTCTGAAGTCAAGCGTTTTAGTTCCTTACGTAACGCTTCCTGAGCCGCACTTCCTTCGGCGCCTTGCGCGCGAGTTTTCTGAAGTTCACTTTCCAATGCGCGGACCCGAGACGCGTGCTGTGTGACTTCCTTACGCATCTGCGTGACGGCTTTTTCATGATCTTGAGAAAGCGCGAAAATGCGTGCATTCAGGTCTCCTTCCTGTTGCGCAGCTGTCGCGCGTGCGGCGGCCAATTCATCTCCGAGCTGTCGTGCGCGTTCGGTATCGAACGAACCTTTTTCTATTGATTGATTGAGGCGACTTTGTATCTCGAGTATTTGTGCAGTACTCCGTTCCTTCTCCTTCGTCAGCGCTTCGTTGGCGACGGTCAATTCCGCCTCAAGACGGGTCAATTTTGCCGTCGTCGCACCGAGTTCGACGTGTGCCGACGCTTTTCCTCCCTCATATCCTGAGCGGCGCGCGCGCTTCATACGCGACGCGACCTCTGCGCGCAGCGGGTGCTTTTTGGGCAACGTATTCAATGAGTGTGCCGTCTCGGATCCTCCTTCGACGACGTGCCTGATGGGTTCCTGATCTCCTTGCTTTTGGATATTCTCCAATACCGCCTTCAGTTCTGCCCGCGATTCAGGATAAGGTCCGGAGCTTGCGGGTGCGGGGTTCCGTGTCGCGTGCTCTGCAGCCTTTCTTCGTAGAATTTCCGCCAGGTCCTCAGGAGAGAGATTCGCCATACGTAGTGTGTATTATTGCGCAAATCGTACGAACTCGATGCTCAGCGTTTGTTGCGTGTCGATAACACTCCGCATGAGCCTGAGCCGCTCTTCCGCTGGCGCGTTTTCTACGCTTGCGGCTTTCGATAATGCCGTTCCAAGCCTCAATTCCATTTTCCCCAATTCCTTCAGTGCGGCCGGATTGTCGTTCAGCATACCCAGTTCCTTCACCTGCTTCAATGTGCCGAGGATGGTGGATAATTCGGAGACGGCTTTCGTGAACAACTCCCTCTGATTGCGTTCGATTTCCTGACGTCGCCTCGCCTGCGCCTCACGACGTTGCTCGTCGCTTAATGGTTGTTTTCTCACATGAGGTGCCGATGGCATCTTTTTTTTCTCGAGCCTTGTTTTCTCATAGGGGATATACGGATTATTCCCAATTATCTCGCGCAGTTCCGCAATCGTAAGACCGACATTCTGGAACGACTGCGAGTGAGTGAGGTATTCGACAAGGCCGGGCGGAAAATGAATAACCGTTCCTTCAGTAGTACCTTTCCGGAACTCATTGCATACGGCATCGATTTCTTGCCCGAGCACGTTTTGTGCCGTACGAAGGTCGCCTTCGTAGGTTTCGCTTGATTTTTTTCTATTACGGTCTGAAATATCGGGATTGGGAATGTAGCCGTTGGCCGCAAGATACGTCCATAAGACCATCATGCGTCGTTCATTCTCCCGATCATCTGGGTTGTTTCGAAAAATCGCAAATTGTGACCCGACAATTTCTTCTACCCGCTGCGTGATCTTTTGTCGTGAGCTGGGGACATCGCCGCCGGCACGTGCAGCCGATTGGAGGAGGATTGGGAAATCACGCAACATCGCTCCCTTGTAACTGTTCCGCAACGTATTTATTTTGTCTTCATTAGCTGCGATGTTCCTAAAATAGGTTGCGATATCGGTGCGGGAAAATTTCCTGTTCGGAGCCATGTTAAACCGCGCACGGTTCGTTGCCGAACCATCCAATCCTCCTCGAAACGAAAAGAACTCGTGAGTCTTTTTCGCTCGTTCATGACGTGATCGTCTCTTTTTGCTGGTCATTTCTTTGCCGCCATACGCCTTGGCCGCACGAGAACGTTTCGCTTTCCGTTTTTGGTGGCCGCTAGGTCTCTTTTTGCGCTCCGGTTTTCCGTCTCCTCGTTTGTCTTCAGGAGCGCGGGTTATCGGGGGGAAATATCCTTCGATTGGCATCGTATCCAGTATAGTCGGTAACTTATCTCCGTAATGATGTCTCTGTGGACAAGGCAGTACACGAAAACTCCTTTAGCAACAAGGGGATGATACGATGTGTATATGGGAGAAGGATCTGAAAAACCGCTACCCCCATGGGCACAAAAACGAATGGAGGACTGGAAGCGTGCCCAAGACGTCCCTGATGATTCAAAGCAGAGCGAAGCGTTCCGCGCACGACGCGCTCGGCGCGAAGCAAGCACGGTAAAGGATTCGAGTCCCGGTGCAGAATCGGGGTTTGAAGAACGTCCGATGCGAGATCGGGAAGTTCGCGCTCGTGCCTTGACGGCGGTACGAACGGAGAAAGAGAAAGGCTCGAAACATGATCGACTCACGACGGGGCATAGCGAGCGAGGGCGCCGAGCGCGCAGTTCCAATGACCGACGTTTGGAAAAATTGGCGAACGGTCCAGTATCGGAACGGGCATGGCGCCTCGGCGTGCTTTTGCGCTCTGGGGCATACGACAGCAATCGTTTTAAGATGCTCCCGGATATGGTTACGGTCGGAATGAAGCGATGGCAAGAACCGGATAGAGATGGGGCAATGGCACCCAAAAAGGAGATGCTTGAAATCGCGAAGAACACGCTCGGCCAATGGCTGAAAGAACTGGAGCCGCACGAGCGACAGCGCCTGTATGTGATAGGAAGAAGGAAACTCGAATTTCGTTTCGATGAAGATGACTATCCTCAATGGAAGATTAAAGAGGGGGATACTCCCGACCGACAGGCTTGGAAAAAAGCGAAGATGGAGGGAGAGCGCCGCTTCCAAAAGGAACAGAAAGAGCTCGCCGATGCCTTGGAGATCGTCGCGATTCCGATGCTTAAAAGTGCGTTTGCGGCGCTCGGTCACAAGAACGTTGATGTGTATTTATCGGGGCTTCCCGACGATCTCGCAGGCGGGATCGATACGATCGTGGAGTTCAAGGATAGCGGAGGGAATCAAATATATTTTTCGGACGGTTCGCCGATGGTGCTCGTGATTGATGTCACGTATGCGCGCATGAGGGATAAGATTCCGGCGGAGATGAAGAAAGGACGTATTAGTGAGGACGCTCAGGAAATACTCAAGGGCGATAGCGATAAGATGGATCCCGAACTCTCCAGTGCGCGTGCGACCAAATTGTTCCGCACGTTGGTCGAGACGCTCGGTGGAACGATGAGTACACAGACATTCGATAAAAACGGACCGCTAAAGACGCCTCGCGAACATGTACCGCGACTCATCATCGGTCTTGACTGGGATAATGCGTTTTCCATGATTATCAATTGGGTAGAGCACGGCGAAGAGTTTGCATCGTTTTTCCGCAGCACGGGGCTGGCGCGGCGCATCGCAACATCGGTACGGAAGCAATTGGCAGGGCTTCATGCGTTTGCGGCAAACGATGGGAATAATCCCAATATCCCCCACCTTGCGGAGCTGTTGAAAGAAATAGGCGCCGAGCCGCTCAGACAGCTCGCCTACGACGATTCGCTCAACAACCTTGATAATCTGCTCACGACCGATCCGGGGTATGGCGGGAAAAAGAGATGGAAGATGGATGAACGTGAGTTGAAGCGACTTGCGAAACGAAAAAGGGCATGGAGATTGAGACAGCGATTTTATGATGCCGCATTGGCACAGGTTGCACATGATCGTGCTCGTGGCGGACGAATGCGCGGCGACAGAGGCCCAGCGACAACAGTCGCATCGGAAGAGCAGCGGCCTTCGGTAGAAAAAACCGAAGGAAAGGCAGCCGAAATACCAGAGTGGCAGCAGCAGCTTGCCGCAGCGCTTGAAGAAAAAGGGAACGAAAGTGAGCCGACCGCCTCTATCATCTCGTCTAGACTGCCCGAGTATCAGGGCGGTATCTCGGGGGAGAAGCAGACTTACGGAGTCATCGCAGAAAAAGCAAGCGACCGGGCAGGGGAACTTGTGGAGGAGATTAATGCCAAATGGCGGGGCAGTCGCATAAACGAGAAAGGGGAGCGGTTCATCATGAGCAAGAAAGACAAGAAAGAGACGTCCTGGGGGAAGTGGCTTAGCGACACTCTGAACGAGAAGGTAAAAAACTGGTCTGACAAAGAAAAAGCATACGTTCGAGGACATTTACCACAACGAACCAGCGTTGCCGCCTCACGAGGAGGTATGTCTGTCGTTCAGCAAACAGTTGAAAATCAACACGATAAGGATACATCAGGACCACGTGCACGGGTATCCGAAAGGGATCGCCAAGCACGAATACTAGAAATCGAACGCGAGATCGCGGTACTCAAGCGCCAAAGGAGAATCAAGGAATTGGAGCGCCAGATACAAGAGGCGAAGTCAAGAAAGTAATTGGTCAAATTTTGCGGCTTTTTGTGATATGCTGCGCCTCATAGATATTGAGTCCAGATATGGCCGCACATAATCCCGAGAATGGCGAACAGCGACAATCCCCTGAAAAGAAGTTTACTAAATTGCGAGACCTTGTCCTTTTGATGGGGAAGGTGCACTCCGAACACATCGGTGGTTCAAGGGAAAAAGGATCGCCCGCATACTGGGGGGACGAGTTGGTGAAGATTTTGAGCGGCTTGAAGGCGACGGGTCAAATGAATGAATGGCAGCCCGACCTTAGAATCAAGATAATTTCCCAGACAAGTCCAGAGGTGCGACTTGTGAGAAAAATGGGAGATCAAAAACCCGAAATATCAGATCTAATATTGCTGCCACGCAATTCTCGGTCGTTCCTGTTGGCTCTTGACGCCTACACTGAAGGAAAGTCGTGGGACGAAGTCATACAGATGCTCGGGCGCCGTCATGAACACGGTGTCGATCGGGCGCAGATCGAAGAACTCGAGAATGAAGCCGTGGACATACGAACGTTTGAAGACGCTGGGAACCTTGCGGCAAGAGTGCATATGCGCTTAACGAACCAGCATTCGCAGACCAGTGTCATGCGGGTGGTGCATAGGATCGTAGAGATGCTCATTGAAGAAAAAACGAAGGACCTCACCGAATTCCGACAACTGCAGAAGCCGCAACTAGAATTGGAGGCGTTTGCGAAATCACAGAATGGGAAATACTTTGTAACCTCGATGTTCTTTGATTTTATCGACGCTGCGGCATTGCGCATCGGGAGGAAGATGATATCGGATGCTCGTTCAGCTGATGAGCTGCGGAAGGTGCTTCAGGCCATACATGGGCATGCCTTCCGATTTGCGGACGCGTATACTGCTCCGTTTGCAGAATCACAAGAAGACGCCATCGCAAAGCTGGATTTCTTGGAGAAGTTACGTAATAAGCGGAGCGCGCAAGGCCTTGACGACTTACGAAAGGAGGTCGAAGCGTATCAGTTCAAATCGGCCGAGATGGCGCCAAAATATCGGGAGCAGATTGTCGGATTCATAGAACGCAAACGTGAGGTGTACTGGCCTGGAACACCGCGAGAGCACATGCCGGAGTAATAAAGATCCCATTACGCGCCTCGCAAAATGGCCCAACAGAGCCCTGGAAGGGGTACGTAATCTAATCAATAGCTTGGACGCATTCCGTTGAATATCGGAGGGGTGTTTTGAGCCCCAGTCCCATATGCAGCCGGGTACCGACGTACTCCGGAAGATACCGGCGAAGAGCCGTATTCATCTTCCGCACGTTGGCCGGTATCATGTCGAGACACTCTTCCTGTAGCGTGCGGTTGAACCGTTCGACGTGCGCGTTGTCGTCCGGCTTGCCGATGCGGGTATACCGATGTGACTTCTCTGCCCTCGAGACGAACCATCCGCTGGACTCAGGCCCGTGGTCGCTCTGGAGCATTCCGGACGAAAAGGGTGCCTGCGCTTCCGCTTCGGCAAGGAACCGGAGCGTCGTCCGGCCGTTCATGCGTTGATACGCTTTTGCATACGCCCACCGCGAACAGACATCGATCGCCGCATACACGTACAGCCGCTTCTTCGCATCGATCATCCGATGGATGGTGTCGAATCGCACGAGAGCGCCGGGGTGTGCGGGGAGGGGTCGCCCGACATGCGGATGGTATCGCTTCCACGGACTGCGTTTCTTCACGAGACGATGGCGCTCCAGCGTCCGCTTCACCGTCGAGAGCGAGACTCGTATCCCGTCGTTCACCAGCTCTCGGTGCACGACTTCCGCACAGCGGTTGCGCGCCAAGCGTTTCTCGACGATGGCACGTTCGATCTTCGCGGGGATCTTCTTCGGATGCGACCTCGGCCTCGATGACAGCGTCGGTATCGGCCGGTATCCGTATACCTGTGCTTTCTTGAACCATTTGCAGACCGTGCTCGAGCCGACGCCGTACCGCCGTCCGACTTCAGTCGGCGTATATCCTCGCCGCACCATATCCGCCGCTTCACGACGGACGCGGGGCAGGTACGGATTTTGTGTGTATGCCATGACGCGATGCTATCGCGTCATGGCAA
>Ga0209542_10021322_pt1 | contig 10165 bp, 11 predicted proteins | sample RifCSPhighO2_01_FD_184028 | JGI IMG/M metagenome (GOLD analysis project Ga0209542, IMG submission 184028) | Soil microbial communities from Rifle, Colorado - Rifle CSP2_plank highO2_0.1 (SPAdes) (version 2) | ecosystem: Environmental > Terrestrial > Deep subsurface > Rock core/Sediment ...
CATACACTGAGCAAACTGACCAGCAGGCGTATGTCAGAACGCTCACCAACAACCAGACCTTAGGCAATTATGACAAGGTCATCTCCTCCAGCAGCACACGCTGGCTTCTGGAATACGTCACCGGATCAGACGCCAGAACCAATGCGCCAAACCTGACTGCCTCGGTCTTTGTCTGGGAGAGCAGCAACCTCCTCAGCATAGAGATCATCGAGCAGGTTGGTGGCTTTATAAACAACACCAAATAGCATTTTCCTATGAAGCACTGGCTTATCTTTACTGTACTCCTCGTCGGTTGTGCTCCTCTCGAGCAATCTTCTCCTGAGCAGCATCCCTGCTCTCCTGCATCGCGGGATGTGGATGCCTGCATCGCGCTCTACGACCCTGCCTGCGGCTGGTTCAGCGAGGATATCCGATGCGTCAGGTATCCCTGCGCCGCAACCTACTCCAACATCTGCCATGCCTGCTCTGATGAAAAGGTTGCGTACTGGACTCCGGGAGAGTGCCCGGCATGAGCATGAAACCCGCATCCCGGGGGATGCGGGCAAAGGGGGTGCTTTGATTGATGAGCGCTATCCCTGGAGTGCGGCGAGATAGCCCCGCATGAAGCCCTCTTCTGGGCCGGAGATCATGTCATCTTCGACGAACTCCTCGATGATATCCTCGCTGTAGATATCTTCCTCATACTTTTCGTTCATTGTGACCACCTCTCGGAAAACTGGTAGTCAAAGGTGCCCACTTTCTTGTTCAGGGTGAGCGCCCGGATCTGCTGGTAGAACAGTTCCTTGATTGTTCCTGTGCTGATGTCGGCTCCCATGTGCATCACCTCGGGGAGCAGAGAGGGGCTTTCCCTTATATAGGCTGGGCGGGAGGATGTCCAGTGGCGGCCATGGGCTGCTTATACGGGCTCCAGATGGCAGATTCTGCTGTTATAACCCAGTGGACATCAGCAGGCGCTAGAAGTCGCTGAGCCTCTTGTTCGCCAGGCTGATGATGGTGGTCATGCCCTCTGCGCCGCCTGATATCTTCCTGCAGCTGATGAACCGGTCCTCTTCCAGCTTCTTGATGCTCCGCTGGAAGGTCTTATAGGTTGATGTTCCGCCCTCCGCGAGGTATGCCTTGAACAGGTCACCGATCCTGCGCTCATCGTTCTTCTTGATGATCTCGAGTATGCGCCTGCCTTCATCCCCCAGCGATTCCGTGCTCTTGATAGAAAACCGGTCAAACCGCTCCAACGCCCGGCTGGCATGCTCATGCGTGACCTTCCGTGATGATGCGTCCTCGGCGAGCTGCCCGGATTCCCGCAGCAGGAAGAGCCCGGCGCGGAGATCGCCCGCCTCAAAGGCCTTCCTGGCGACCAGGGCAAAGGCATCGGGCATCCAGACATCATCGACGAAAGCAGCCTGCTTCCGCTGCTCCAGTATCCCGCCGGCCTCTGCCAGGCTGTACGGCTCGAATACGATCGCATCAGGGATCAGCCGGGACATGATCCTGCTGTCCAATGATGATGCCCATTCCCGGTCATTGGTGATCAGGATGATGGACTTGCGATAGACCTCCTCCAGGAGCAGGTACAGCACATCCAGGTCCTCGATCTTGTCGATCTCGTCAAAGACGATGACCGCGCTCTTCTGGTTGAGCACGCTCTTGACCACCTTGAACAGGTCTTCCGTGTTCTTGTTCTGCGTGAACTGGTAGCCGAGCAGCTCGCAGAACTCCAGCATGACCTTGTACGAGGTGTTGCGCTTCCAGCAGTTGACATAGAAGGGGACGATGTCGTCGGTCTTCTCCTCCAGCTCCTCCAGGACCTTCCTGCAGCCCAATGTCTTCCCCACGCCTGGGCTCCCGGAGACGATCAGGTTCCTGCCGGTGCGCTTCTCAAACAGCGGCCGGATGCAGGCGGCAATATGCCGCTGCTCCCTCTCGCGGTAGGGGATCAGCTTGGGAACGAAATCAAAGTCCAGGGCAACGGAGTTCTTGAAGAGGGACTCCCCTTCCCTGAGCATGGTGTCGAAGACGCCCATAGATCGGAAAAAGCAGGGAGGTTATATTAATCTTACTCTATCTTTCTATTCTATCCTCTTTATCCCATCCATATATTTCTGCAGCGCCTCAGGCACCTGCATCGAGCCGTCTTCCTGCTGGAAGTTCTCGATGATGGCGCGGATGATCCTGCCTGTTGCCAGCGCGGTGTTGTTGAGCGTATGGACATATTCCCGCTCCTGCCCTTTTTGGCAGCGGATGTTCAAGCGGACAGCCTGGTAGCTGGTGCAGTTGGATGCGGAGGTGATCTCGCGGTAGGCCTGTTCCCTCGGGAACCATGCCTCGATGTCATATTTTTTCGCGGCGATGCTTCCGATATCCGCGGTGCAGATATTGACGACGCGGTAGGGGATCCCGAGCTGCTGCACGATCTCTTCCGTGTTCTTCTGGATCTCCTCATGCAGCTGCCAGGAGTCCTCCGGCCTGCAGATGATCACCTGCTCCACCTTGTTGAACTGGTGCACGCGGAACAGCCCTCTGGTGTCCACGCCGTGCGAGCCGATCTCCTTGCGGAAGCAGGGTGAGATGCCGACCAGCTTTATAGGCAGCGCTTTCTCCTCCAGCACCTCATCCTTGAACATGGCCACCATCGGATGCTCGGAAGTGGCGATCAGATACAGGTCCTCATCCTGGGCCTTGTACATCACGTTCTGGAAGTCCGCGATATCAATGACGCCCTCATAGGCTGCCCTGTTCATCATCAGCGGCGGCTGGATCAGGGTAAACCCCTTCTGCAGCAGATGGCCGACGGCAAACCGCTGGAGGGCGAGGTCCAGCAGGGCCATCTTGTCCTTGAGGTAATAGAATCCGGCGCCCGCCACCTTTGCCGCCCTGCTGAAATCCGCCTGGCCGTGCTGCTCCAGCCATTCGCCGTGGGGGGGCATGTCCGCCTTTCCCGGTTTGCCCCACTTCTTCACCACCACGTTGTCCTTCTCTGAATCGCCGACGGGAACGCTCTCATGCAGGATGTTCGGGATGCGCATGAGGCAGTGCCGGATGTTCTCCTGGAGCACTGCCATCCTGTCTTCCACTGCCTTGATCTTGTCCGGGATGGCCTTGACCTCCGCCACCTTTCCCCTGATGTCCTTCCCTGCCTTCTGCAGGGCATTAATCTCCTGCGATGCCAGGTTCCGCCTGGTCCGCAGCTCCTGCGCCTGGGCGAGCAGCCTGCGGCACTCCTGGTCCTTCTTCAGCAGATCGTCCACCCAGTGGAGCTTCTCCCTGTCCTTGCGCTTCTTCAGGCTGTCCCTGACGAGCTGCGGATTCTCCCGGATAAATGAGATATGGAGCATGGCTGCTTTGTTCGCTGTTTTTATTTAAACCTATTGCTGCCTGCCGGAATATTTAAATACCTCTGTTCCCCGCAAAGGGAATTCCAGGTGACCTCTTACGGCAGAACAACCTACGGCAGAACAACCAAGAATCAGACATGATGTATACGGCAACCTGCACACCGACCTTCCCCCAGCAGGATTTGTCTTCCCTTTCTCCTATGATTACCTGGTCTCCCGCAACGCCCTCTGGGATATGGGGGCTTTTTCCGCCCGGTATACCGATGCTCTTGCGCAATACACCCATCCTGACGACCAGCGCGCGCTCCGGGAGAACCAGCGCGGTTTTCATGCCGCATTCCGCCGCCTGGTCAACCAGAGGCTGCAAGATGACATTTCCATCGATCGGCATACCCAGCGGATACTTGGCGAGCTCTATACCGTGCGCACTAATACTGTGCACATTGATGGACACGATGTACGCCGATTGACTGTTTCAATGATGGGCATTGCTGCTGTTGTGGAGCCTTCGGACCGGGTTGATGAGCTGGATTGGTATGCCCAGCTCTGCTGCAGCCCATGGCTCGGCTGGCATGTCATCGATGACTGCCTCACTTATGGCCTGGGTGCTCTCCCACCGGTCCCTGTCCGGGGCTATATTTCTGCGCATAAGCGCCAGAGAAAAATTCAGGAGAGATGGATCCAGTATTGTATACAGAACCGCGCAGTCTAAGCCAGCAGCCGCACGTTTTCCCCGGCGGTTATCGCGTCCGCCAGAAGCTTCCCGATGCGGTTGTCCTTATGGATCTGGATGCTGCCTGTATTGCCCACCTTTGCGGTGAGCAGGAACTCATTGCCGACGTAGATATCCACATCCTTCAGGCGGTACCTATGGTCCACGAAGAAGGTGATGCCCTGCTTCTTCAGCTCGGTGTTAAAGGGAACGTTCTGCTTGCTGCTGGCTGATTTCTTGCTCAGCGGCTCCACATCAATGCCCATGCCCAGGCGCTTTTCCAGCTCCTGGATGTTCTTGCCCTGCTTGCCGATGATCCTGGCGATCTCGTGCTCCGGCACCCGGATGATGCACTTATGGTCAGAGACCATCTCGACCTCAACCTGGCTGATCTCATTCCGCAGCTCCTGCTCTATCTGCCTGGCGGCGAGTTCGTGCACTCCCTTCTTCTTGGCGCTCTCCTGCACCGGCACGACGACCGTCTCCTCCCCGTAGGAATACAGCTCGTACTCGAGCTTGTTGGTCTCAAAATCATTCACCACCACCACCGGCCTGGCCAAGTCCTCCTCAGTCATGCCGGAAGGGACCTTCACCACCATCTGCAGGCTCAGCACCTTGCTGATCTCGCCGTTCCTGATGAAGATGACGGTGTCCACGATGTGGGGGATGACGCCCAGTTCGATCTTGCCCACGAAGCGCTGGATGGCGTCGATCGGCTTGGTGGCATGGATGACCCCGGCCAGCCCGATGCCGGACAGCCTCAGGTCGGCGAACAGCGCAAAGTCCTTCATGTTGCGCATCTCGTCGAAGATGGTGTAATCCGGCCTGCTCAGCAGGAGGATGTCGTGGATCTCCTGGCTGTCGCCGTGCGAGATGGCGTACTGCGTGACATTCTCCGGCAGGACCAGGTCCCGGGGGGCCTCGATGGTCTTGACGATCTTGTCCTGAGAGGCATAATGCTCTGCCAGGGCCTGGGCGAAGGTGCTCTTGCCCATGCCCGGGGCTCCCGCTATCAGGATGCCCTCTGCCTGCTTCTCCATCCGCTGGAGGAGCTTTTCCGAGGGGTGGTAGTCTGGCAGCGAGAGATGCTTGACCGGGCGGACCGCGGTAATCTCCCATCCGTCGGAAAACGGGGGCTTGGTCACGACGATGCGGAACTTCCCCAACTGCACGATCGTGCTGCCCGGGCGCTCGATCTCGATAAACCCGTCCTTCCGCACTCCTGCCTCCTCGATGATCTCCCGGCTGATATCCTGGATCTCGTCCCTGGTGAGCTCTTTCTTCCGGACAGCGATAAATTCCCAGCTGCCCGGCCTCCCCTTTTTCGCATAAGGGAGCACATTCTCGCGGAGATGCACGGACATGGTCATCTCGTCGAAGAAATCCTCGAGCTGGATGCGCTTGGCGATCTGCTCGATCTTCATGAACAGGCACTTCATGCCCTTTGCCTTTGCCACGCGGTACTGCACCTTGTCGGCGGTCATCAGCGTGGCATCTTCGTTGTAGGCAAGCTCCCGGATCAGGGAATCGATCTCGCCCATCTTGGCATAGCGGATGGCCGCGGGAGCAGGGCGCATCCCGGCAAACTTCAGGGCGAATTGGCGCTCTACCGAGAGGTCCTTGAGCGTGTCGAGCTCCTCCAGGCCGAGAAATCCGATCGCGCGGTTGGTGTTCGCCTGGTGCTCCAGCTCTGCCAGCACCGCCTCATGGATGATGACCTGCTCCGGGGCAATCTCCCCTGCCTTGATGCGCTTGCTGATCAGCCCCTCGATGATGACCGAGGTGTCCGGAACGAGCTTCTCGATAGACTCCATGGCTGGTGAGGGTGGCGGGGCTTTTATAATGGTTTCGCTTACACCACCGCTCCGGTGATGTCCCCAAGAACTGCATTGAAGAAGAGCTTTACCCGCTGCCAGGGGGTGACGTCGACCAGGTCCATCGTCGCTTCCCCCTCTGCTGCATACATCCTTCCGTTCTTGTCCTGATACGCAGCCTCGATCAGGATCCTGTTGGTTCCTGCCCTCAGGTCTTTTGCCCTGCCCTGGATGACGATCTGCTCGCTGTCCAGCAGCTCAGGGGATGCCCAGCGCTTCACGCTGCTCCCCTGCCGGAGGGTGATCTTCACATTTCTGGGGTTGCTGAACGACTCTTTTCCGAGAAGGAAGCTCAGCTCGTAGCTGTCCTTGTAGCGGACCGCGGCAGGGACGCTCACCTCTGCGATGCTGATTTTGGGCGGGTCATTGACGGTGTACTGCACATCGCTTGCCTTGAAGAGCTCGGCGTGCCTGACCGTCACCCTCCTCTCTTTCTTTCCCGGCGCCCTATCGGCGATGGTGAGGTTCATGCGCTTCTCCTGGCTGATGCCCAGGTCTACGGCCTGGCAGCTCTCGAAGCAGAGCTCCATCCCCTCCAGGAAGATATTGCCCTTGTTCCGGAGCAGGCAGCTGACCATGTTCTGCTCATCGTCATAGAACTCCGCCTTCTGCACCGCGCACTCCAGAGAGACGGACTTGGAATAGGCCTTCACCTGCTCTTCCTCCGCCTCATCGATGATCTTCTGCATGGTTGCAGCGGAAAACCCCGGCTCCCCCCTGCTTACGGATATGCTGGTAGATGCCGTCTGGTTCCGCGATGAGAAGATGATGATCGGGAAGGTATACTGGTAGCTGGGGTCCAGGTCATCGGCGACCTGCACTATCCACCAGGCCTTTTTCTCCTCTCCCGGGGCAAGGAAGAGGAATCTCCGGTTGTGGTCAACGCCCAGCCCCTGGGTGTTGGAGATGTCAAATGACTCTGCAATATAGTAATCTTTCGTGTTCTGTACGCTCGCCTCGATCAGGGCGGCAGAGCCGAAGCCGACCGCTGCGGCATAGGGGGCTGCGGAGAGCGTGACCAGATCCTCTGTTCTTCCCCCTGCCTGCTGCGCAGCCACCTGGAACTCGAGCTTATTTGTCCGGATATCCGCGTTTCTCGCCTTCCAGCGGTAGGCTGTCGAGGGCTCCTTGGAGTCTGCGCTCTCCCTAAGCTTGATGTGGGTCGCATCGACATATCCGTACTGGCCGTAGGTGATGTCGTACTCCACCCATCCGTATCCGGGGAAATAGACCTCTGCCCAGGCGTGCGGGCCCCAGCCGTCCTTCCCCTCCCAGTTGGTATATGCAAGGCCGCTGACATACCGCGCGGGGATGCCGACTGCCCGCACCAGCGCGATGAACAGGGAGGTGAGCTCGTCACAGACCCCCTGGCGCTGCTGCAGCACCCAGGATGCCGGCTGCGATGCCTCTGCGGTGAGCGTGTTCAGCGAGTACTCGATGTTCTGCTCGGTCCAGGCAGCAATCCTGGAGACCGCTGCATATGCATCATCCTCGCCCGAGGCCAGCTGCGACGCCAGGGCGATGATGTCCGGATCATCCGCGTCGATGTTCGGGGACGGCTTGCTGTACACCAGGTACTCCTGCGGGATCCCCTCCAGCGGAAACGGCACCCTCTCCCTGATCTTCACCGGATCATTCTTCCTGGTGACCTGCGCGCTGATCCTGAAACTGACCGTGCCGGACGGCTGGCTCCAGGAGAATTTCAGGATATCACCCTCCCGCACCGCGTCCGGGCTGGCGGTGAGCGAGCTGACGCCCTGGCGGTCATCTTCCAGCGGAAGAAAGGAGACGGCCGCCTCCAGGTCCTCAATGACTCCGCTGGCTGCCCGGGGCACTATCCCGATATCTGAGGATATCACCACGTCCATCACCATCTCCCTGCTGTTCTGCTCCAGGGCGAATGCCGCAGGGACCAGGAGGAGGAGCATCCAGGGGAATCTCATGCGATCCCCTGCATCAGAGAGGTATATATGCTTTTCCTATACCATAATCTATATATAGATGCAATCCCCTATGCGCGGCATGGCATTATTTTCCTTCAAGAAGAAAGAGCAGGATGAGGGCGCTGCGCAGCAGCTCTTCGACGACGGGATGCGCTTTGTGGAGCTCAAGCAGCATGACGCAGCCATCAAGGAGCTGCAGCAGGCGCTCCAGGCGGATCCATCGCCGGAGCTTGCCTACGACGCGCTGCACCAGATCGGGCTGTGCTATTTCTCCCTGGAAAAATACAAGGATGCGCTTTCCTTCTTTGACCGGGCGATGAAGAGCGAGTTCTCCGGGGAGAAGAAATCCGGATCCTACTACTACAAGGGAATCTCCATCCTCAAGAAGAACAAGCCGGAGCAGAAGACCTTTTCCGCAGCCTTTGACTGCTTCTACCATGCGGCAGAGCTCAACAAGGCAGACCTGGATGCCCGCTACATGCAGGGGTGCATGACCTTTGCGCTGGGGGAGGCGAAAGAGGCGACGCAGCTCTTTGAGGGGGTATTGCGCGACCAGCCGGGGTTCGAGAACTTCTTTGAGAACAGCCTCTTTGCCGAGCTGCAGGGGCAGAGGCAAGCCCCTCCACCGGGCGACGGTGAGCAGCCGGCGAAACCGAAAGAGTACAAGGCCAAGGTCGGGCTGCGCGTCACCAACTATCCGGAGCTGATCATCGCGAACTTCCTGTTCGACAACGACATCAAGTTCCAGTACAAGCCGCTGGCGACCTGGGCGGCGGAGAATTTTGAGCCGCTCTTCTACCTGCCGAAGTTCGACGTGTACCTGGAGCATTTCTCCGAGGAAGGGGACTCCATGCAGCAGCGGCTCCAGCGCTACGCCGAGAAGAACAAGACCTGCATATCCACCTCTGCAAAAGACGAGGAGGACCTGCCCGGCGTGCTGAAAGTGAAGCTCAAGGACTACCTGGTATCGCTGGCGCAGAAGCAGAAGCTCATGAAGCGCTAATCCTGGCGCGCTTCATCTACCTTCTCCTGTATCTGCGCGGTGATGTTCCGGACCGGCCCGCTCTCTTTTACCTTTTCCAGCCCTTTTTCCCCCACGTCCTTGATCACCGACCCGGTGACCTGCATGGCGTCCTTTGTGGGATTCGGGAAATAATAGAGCCCGATCACCAGCAGGACCAGCACGATAAACACGATGGTTGGCAGCAGCCGCATGGTCTCGCCTCCTTTTGTTTTGTGGTAAAACGCCGTGGCCCGGATTTGAACCGGGATATCCTTGCGGAAACGGGATTAGCAATCCCGCGCAGTACCAGGTTGTGCCACCACGGCATTATATAAATATTTACCCTATTTTCTTTATAAACTATACGCTTTTCTATCACTCTCGTTGATTCCGTTTACCACTCCACTACCACTGGACATCCACCCGCATGAACTATATAAACTATGGACCACTCTTCATTTCTGTCAGACTATGATTACTAAAGCAACCTCAATGATTCGCACCAATAATACTATCCAAATCACTTCACCATTGGTTAGGATCCACGCCCATTTGTGTGGTGATGGCGGCGTCTATCAGTACCAGTCTTCAGAAAAAGATAGGATACGTAGAGCATATGTAATGTATTTTAATAACAATGCTGACTTAATACGTTCCTTTAGAAGAGATATGCAGCATTTGTTTCATGTCCAGATGACTTTTATTCAAAAAAGAGATACACTTAAGGTGGCGAGTATCCGTATCGCAACATTTTTGCTTAGGCTAAGTGAGTATGGTACACGAACGTGGAGAATACCCCCAATTATCAAAGGCTCCTCAAGGAAGCACAAATTAGAATGGATAAAAGCCTTTTCGCTTGATGAAGGATACCTTCCTCCGGATAGAAACTGCATAAGAATTAAGTCCATGAATGTACATGGGCTGCAGGATTTAAAGGAGATGCTGGATTCATTACATATATCTTCTTCTTTAAGCGGGCCAAATTGCGACGAATCTTATTATCTCAACATCAAAAAGATGGCTGAACTAACCAATTTCTCAAAGAAAAAGAGCAGAAAGTATAGCGGGGGAAGGACTTTCATCCCTCACGGGAATTTGAACCTTCGACCTACGGGTTATGAGCCCGTCGGGCACTCCTGACTGCCCTACCCCGCTATCGCTGATAAGAATTCCGAACAGGTTTATAAACGTTGCCTTAATACTTCTTCCGGTGCTTATCCCGGTGCTCGTCGCTGTGCAGCTTGTGCTCCATCTCCCGCTCCAGCGCGGTGCAGGCCATGCGGAACGCCAGAGCGATTTCC
>Ga0209542_10021323_pt1 | contig 10165 bp, 4 predicted proteins | sample RifCSPhighO2_01_FD_184028 | JGI IMG/M metagenome (GOLD analysis project Ga0209542, IMG submission 184028) | Soil microbial communities from Rifle, Colorado - Rifle CSP2_plank highO2_0.1 (SPAdes) (version 2) | ecosystem: Environmental > Terrestrial > Deep subsurface > Rock core/Sediment ...
TGCAAGTATCGCGGGTACCACCTACACGGCAGGAAATAACCTTACCCTTACGGGTACTACCTTTGCAGTAAAAACAAACTTGTTCAGCATGGGCGATGTGTTTGCCACCACTTCAGGAGCGAGTGTATACGCAAGTTCTACCTTGCAAGCAACCGGAAATATCCTAGGGTATGCTGATTTGATTCTCGGTACCACCACTCCCTGGAAAGGAGCTGATTATGCCTTTGAACAACAAGCAGGAACACAGCCCGTGTTCTTGGTGGGAGACACCGGGACTTCTACGCCGCATTTCACTATCAATGCAAAAGGATGGACAGGTCTTGGAACAACGTCTCCGGGAAGAGTTTTTGCGGTGGGAGGAACGGGAACATCAAGTTTTGGAGGCGGTATTAACGCAAGTCATCTGAATGTAACTGACGCACTTACGGTAAACGGCGCGGGTACCTCAACCTTCACAGGAGGGATATATGCTAATGATTTAAAAATGAATCTTCCAAGTTGTAACTCTGCGAGTGCCGCATTACAAACAGATTCTAGTGGTGCAATCATATGTAATGCAAGTATCGCGGGTACCACCTACACGGCAGGAAATAACCTTACCCTTACGGGTACTACCTTTGCAGTAAAAACAAACTTGTTCAGCATGGGCGATGTGTTTGCCACCACTTCAGGAGCAAGTGTGTATGCTTCAAGCACCTTACAAGCTACGGGGAATATATTAGGGTATGGATCACTCGGTATTGGAACATCTTCACCTGCAAGAACATTCAGTCTCAATGGCAAAGCGTTCTTTGATTCACCAGAGATTCGATATGGTAGTTCCAGTGCGGCGGCATTGACGTTTAATTACGAGAGGAGTGCTACGAGTACGGTGTTAAACAATTTGCCGAATGTGTGGTCATTGGCTACATCTACTGCAAGCGTTACGCCTATCTTCTCCATAAGTTCAGAAAATAGCGGCTATGTTGGTATTGGTACGGCAAACCCACGCGCACCTCTGTCTATATACAATAACCGAACAGGATCTGGATCATATCAAGAAGTATTGCGCCTTGGTATCTCACAATTGATAACGGGCGAGGGTCCGTCAATCCAATTCCATTTTGAGCCAACAGATCAACCTATAGGTAGGATTGGTAATATTGTGGAGAGCGGCTCTGAAGTAGGACTTACGTTTTCAACATTTGGACCGACAACCTTAACTGAAAAAATGCGTATTTCTGGCGCGGGCCTCGTCGGCATCGCCACAACCTCTCCCTGGGGACTTCTTTCAGTAGATCAAGCATCAGGAAGTGGAGCACGAAAACCAGTCTTTACCGTAGCAGACAACGGCACCTCAACTCCTTTCTTCTTCATTACTCAAAAAGGAGTATCAAGTTTCGGTTCTTCTTCCCCGTCTAATCTTTTCTTGAATCCGGGTGATGTTGTCATAGGAAGGAGTGGCGCTACATCTGACTTGTTTGTAAGTGGAGGCCTTGGCGTAGGCAACGCAACCACTACCGACTCAAACATTGAGCTTGCAGGTAAGTTAGTATCAGCAGGAAACATTAGTGGCGCGGGACACATTACGCTTACTGGTGCAGGGACGAGCACCTATACCGGAGGGATTTCCGCAGGAACAAGTGGTCTTGCTTCCTCTGATGGACTCACGGTTTCAGGTGGGGTGTTGCGTACCTCGGTACCAATCTTGAGCACAGGTTCTGCAACGTCTTCATTCACGGGTGGTATTGAAATAAACCATCTCACAGTTACAGAAGCAATTACACAGAATGGCGGAGGTACCTCAACCTTTACCGGAGGGATATATGCTAATGACTTGCGGACGAATCTTGTATCTTGTAATGGAGCTTCCACTCTTGATACTGACTCCAACGGGGCAATTGTTTGTGGCGCAGATACTGATACCACCTATACCGCAGGAAATAATCTTACCCTTACCGGCACAACCTTCATTGTAAAAACAAACTTGTTCAGCATGGGAGATGTGTTTGCTACCACGTCAGGAGCTTCGATATATGCTTCAAGCACCATACAGGCTACGGGGAATATATTAGGGTATAGCAAACTTGGTTTAGGCACTACCACTCCTGGCGCACAGTTTGCAATAACCGGAACAGCTTTTCTTGATTCAAAGCTCATTAGATTCGGAAGCTCTACCGCGCCAAAACTTACTATCGCCTATCAAGGAAGCGCGACCTCCACTATTATAAGCTCAAAACGCTACGCTTGGACGATTGCCACATCAACCACAGCTGTGCCCATTTTTTCCATTGATACATTCGGCCCCGTAGCATCAACCACAATAGGCGGAAAAGGAAAAGGAGCGATATATATTGGTGATATCAGCTCGCCCGCTAACTTGATTTTTGAAGAGTCTTCCACCATCCACGGGCAAGGAGGCAACACCATTACCATGGGCATCGCGGGAGACGTGTTCAATTTTGGGGTAAATGTCGGCATAGGTACTACAAGCCCAGGTCGCGCGCTTGGGGTTGCAGGAGACATTCTAACGCAATTTAACCAGGCGGCTACTATCAATGGTGTGTGCCATTCCGGCGCAGGTGCCGATTCCGCAATTAGCACGGGTCGGGCGTTGGTGGTGTGTAATACATCGGCATCAGACATTGCTGAATGGTACGAAACACAACCAGATGTAGATGTGGGAGATATTGTAATGACTACCCATGAAACCGTAACCTACGACACAAAACGGGTAGACGCAAAAACAGGAATGACTACCGACGAGACACTCACCCACCGGCTTTCCGTTTTGGGCAAAGCCGTGCCGGGAAGCGCCGCCACAAGCACAGGACATATCATGGGAATTATTTCTACATCACCCGAACGAGTAATTGGTAGAGGTATTGTTGCAAAGTCGCTTCACCCACAGCCAGTTGCTCTTGTTGGGCGCGTGCCAGTAAAGGTCTCCACCGAACATGGACAAATCAGAATAGGCGACCGCATCGCGCTCTCGAGCATTCCGGGCGTAGGAACAAAAGCGACTTCAACAGGCATGACTATCGGCGTGGCTCTAGAATCATTTACCGGCACAGATGCCGAAGCCACCACTACACCAAGTGGAGCGACAGTTAAAATAGGAAAGGCATTGGTGTTTGTTGATATTGGATACACGCGCCTAAGCCCACAAATTGCAAACGGAGAGCTGGTCGGTGGTATGTTCTCCGATATTGATTCTATTTACTCGCGGTACTCCTCCGACAAAGCTCCCGCCATTACTATTGCTGAAGACGGCAAAGTGGGCATCGGGTTTTCTGCCACTAGCACGCCTTCTTACCAGCTTGAAGTAGCGGGCGATATTGCGGCAAATGGATTTATCAATATCTCAAGCGGATCAAAGAAAAAAGATATCCGTCATTTTGAAACCGGCGACTATGAACACGCGCTTCAAGCATTAGAGAATATCAACATTGCAGAATATCGCTACACCACCGAAGACGACTTCGCACCTCTTCGCATGGGACTCATCGCTGAAGAAGCTCCACCCGAAGTGCTCTCGGCGCAAGGAGGGGCGGTTGATCTCTATAAACTTACGAGCATTAGTATTGCAGGGCTCAAAGCCTTAAATAGCAAAGTAGACGACCTTGCTCTGCGGATCGAAGATCTTGAATCTGGCGGAGTGGGCGGCGCTGGGGGGGCAGGAAGCGGGGGTACTTCCAATTCAGGCGTGATTCGCTATCTCTCTTCGCTTGGCGCAAAAATCGTAGATAGCATCGCTTACTTCAAAAATCTTGTAACCGACACGCTCACCATAGGAAGCAGAGAAAAACCGACAGGCATTACGCTTTATGACGAAGTTACGGGCGAGCCGTATTGTCTCTCCATAGCTAACGGGGATACAAAAACAAGAGCCGGCGCGTGTGATACGCTTCCCGAAGAGCGTGCCCCACGAAATACTCCACCGCCGTCACCACCTCCAGCATCAGAGCCACCTAGCAATAATGAAACCGCAAATAACGATACGCCTACTCCTGAACCTGAACAAAGCACTGATGCCCCCGCGAGCCTCGCCCCTGAAGGGCGGGAAAATCCCGAAGAACCAGCAGTAGCTGAAGAGCCAACACCGACTGAACCTGAAATAGAAGAAGTTTCTCCTGCGGAAGAAACCCCCGCACCAATCGAGGCGGCACCGGAACCTCCAGCAAACAACGCACCAGTAATAGATAATGCACCAAGCACAGAGTAAATAATTTTTGAAAAAGAATTTTGGAAAATAATATGCCTAAAAAAAATCTTCTCATACCCCATAAAATCCTTGCCCATTTTCTTGTCATAAGTCTTATCTTTTCGGGCTGGCCGTTTGGAATTAAAATTGTTCACGCCGCAACACAAGATTTTATTACCGCCACAACCGGCACATCTTTTGTAGTTCCAGCGGGCGTAGAAACCATCACGGTGAAAGCATGGGGAGCGGGTGGCGGTGGAGGAGCCTCTGCTTCAGCTAATAACGCCGACGGTGGAAATGGGGGAGGTGGAGGTTTTGCCCAAGCAGATATTTCGGTAACTCCCGGAGAAACACTTACCATAATGGTTGGTGGCGGTGGTGGTCCTGGATTAAGCTTAGGTGCAGGTTGTGGTAGTGGCACAAATCCCTGGGATGGAGGTGGAGGTGGAGGTGGAGGATATAGTGCAGTTAAAAGGAGTTCAACATTCCTAGTAATCGCTGGAGGAGGTAGTGGTGGTGGAGGAGCATCAACAGGTAGTACTGAACATGGTGGAGCTGGGGGAGGGGGTGGAGGAACAACTGGACAAAACGGTACAGATGGGGTTGATGGTTCACCAAATTTAGGAAAAGCGGGAACGGGTGGCACAAGTTCTGCTGTAGGAAGTGGGGGAGATGATGATACCGGAAACCCTGGGTCAGCAGGTTCTAGTAATGATGGCGGGGCAGGAGGACATGGTGGCACATGGGATAAGGCATGTGGAGGGGTGGGAGGAACTAATGGAGGAGCAGCTGGAGGAAACATAGAAAATGCAATAACCCGTGCTGGTGGCGGTGGTGGAGGGGGTGGGTATTTTGGAGGAGGCGGGGGAGAATCTGGTGTGGGCGAAGGCGCTGGAGGAGCTGGAGGAGGCTCTGGCTATGTAACCGGCACCAATACCACGCTTACCCAAAGCACCGGACAAACCGAGGCAAATTCAACTGATACTGATCATAATACATCCCGAGGCGCTGGAGGTACTGGAGCAACTACGAGCCAAAATGACGGCACTATAGGAGAAGATGGCCAGGTATTTTTGAGTTGGTCGCTTACCACAACCTATATACAGGCGGCATATCGCTGGTTTAAAAATGTTGATTCAACCAATGTGGGAGGCGCCGGCCCCATGAGCGGAGCGGTAACTGCGCTCTCTACGGGAACTATTTTGCGACTGCGTTTATTACTCCACATAGGCGACAAAAATCTTGCCATAAGCGGGCAAACATTTAATCTGCAATACGCCGCCCGCGGGTCTGATAACTTGTGTGACACGTCATTTACCAACGAAACTTACGCCAATGTTACCGCTGGCACTCCCATACGTTTTAATACCGCAAACACTGCCGCCGATGGTGACGCCCTCACAGCAAACGGCAACGATCCACGGCACATAGGCACCACCACACCTGTTTCTGATACGGTAGTCAACCAATCTTATGAGGAAGCAAATACATTTACCAATGCTACCGCGTCAGTTTTGGCAGGTCAGGACAGTATGTGGGATTTTGCCCTTGCCATAAATCCTAGCGCGCCACCTAACACCACCTATTGCCTACGCGCTCTAAAAACCGGCACAACCACTTTTGGTACCTATGAAGCAATCCCGCAAATTACCACAGAACAGAGAACTAAACTTCGCATAAAAGGTCAAGTACGTCTAAGAATAGTCCGCCTCTATTAACTTAGCGGTTCAACCGCTAAGTGAAAAATTATATATGAAAAGGCTGTTTTTATTTTCTATTCTATTGATAGTTGCTATTGTAGGAGTATTTTTTTGGTATACGCAAAAATCAAATTATAATCCCATTATTGGCAAGGCTGTGCCGGTAAATCAAGAAGATATAGATACCGAATCGCTCATGCTTGGACCAGACTATGCGCGCTACACTAACCAGCAGTTTTTATTTTCTATAGAATATCCAAAAAACTTACTCGCCAACATAGTCCCAGAGGAGGGTGATGCTGTTACTATAGTATTTCAAGAAGATGAACCTGTGCAAAAACCCCCGCAGGAAAAAATCGGATTTCAAATTTTCGCGACTCCATTTGGCGTGGAAGAAACACTCACAGAAGATCGTATTAAACAAGATCTCCCGTCCGCGCGTATTGAGGGCGCCCAACCCATTATTCTCAACCCCGAAGCCCCACAGGATGAAGAAGTGCAAGCGCTCTTATTTTCGAGCGAAGACGCGGTTCTCGGGAAAACGATAGAAGTGTGGTTTGTGCAAAATAAATATCTCTATGAAATAACCGCCCTCGCGCACATGGAAGAACTCTTGCCCAAAATTCTTTCGAGCTGGCGGTCACTCACATTGTAATTATATGTAAATAAAAAACGCCAGCGATGCAGGTGCACCACTGGCAGTTGAGGTTTTACGAGTTATTTTTTACAGATTTCCGGAGGACAAAACACCTCCCGAGAAACATTAGAAATGCTTAGATCACCCCTTCCCAAACCTGTCCGGGTGAAGTACTCATGATTATCCGGAATAGTACCCCAGGAATTAATCTTTATCTCATCGGTTCTCTCTTGGGAAGTAAGCACCATTGCAAACGGACGCAAACGACCATTTGCGATGGCGTTTTGTATTCGTATAGTGGAAACCACTGATCCATTACGATACATCTCCACTTGTGTTGGTGCCACATACCCGTCTTTCTCTTCAACCCACACCACTATCTTATGCGGGAGTATTATGGAATTCACCCCCCTTTTAAGCACCACCTCAACACTGCCGCCAGAAGATTTATCCATTGTGTACTTTCTAACAAGATACATCGCAATGTTAAGAAACAGGGGGTTTATATTTGTCTCTCGCAAATTCTCATACATGGGAATCGCGAGAGTACGGGGTTTGTCAGAGTCAATGTCGCTAAGAATAGCGGCTTGACCAGTCTCTATTTTATCAATTTCGGGGAGAAACCGAGATTGAATGAGATATTTATCTCCTCTCAAAAAAGAAAGGTAGACGAACATGGTATCACTTTTTTCTCCATTTTGTGATTTATGCAAAAGGAGAAAAGATTTTTTCACACCATTACGATGATACCATCCCTGTGCAATTTCTGTACAATCATCGCACGAAGTGATATCATTTTCCCAAATTTGTTCCAGTATTGAGTCAGAAGAGCCAAGTGCCCTGTGGCACACGCCAGTCATGCTGGCGATAACCAGCAACAACACTGCCAAGCATTGTTTCATGTTTCGTTACCTCCTTTCTTTGTTTTTGTTCATACGCGCGCATAAGTTGAGGCAAAGTGAAGTTGATACTCCACCATCTACTTACCAAAAGCGCGACACACGACAACATGCCTAAATGCCACACAGGCGTAAAGGAGCTTAGGAGCAACAACCCAAGCACCATGATGTTTCCTGTGCAATCAATATCTACCGCTTTCCCGCGTAACCGCAATGCCTCTGCCGCAATTTCACGCGCATTGCCGTTCGCGTACTTCTGTTGCACCAGCAAGAAAAATTCTTGCGCAGGAAAGATGTTTGCGTCTGATGCCGCCGCGATCACGACGGGAATAATAACGGCCGTGGCGATATTGAGCGGAACGCCACACACCACCATCATGACCACCACCACTGAACTCACGAACAAAAACGGTTGCGCAATCACAAACCCGCCTTTGACCGCGTTGATATTTTTGCATTCCCGATGCGTCATCCATACATAATAAAGAAAGATCGCAAGCAGGGAAGTGCCCAGTACCCACGGCGCTTGTCCGGCAGTTATTAACGCAAGTGGAGCATAATGCAAGTTGTTTCCAAAAAGAGATACCCGAAGCCACGGATATATTTCCTCGAAACGATTCGTAATTTCTTCCACCTTGCGCGTTGCCTCGTTGATACCCATGGCATCTTTCATGGGGTGGTCAATCCACACAAACACCCCATTCCGCCATTCCGTCCAGCCCGTAAGACCCGATTCCTTTGCTCCAAACCGCGTAAGCTTTACCGCTTCCTCGAAAGAAACAGCAAGCCCGTCGGTGCGATTCATCTCGTAAGCAATTTGGTTTGCGACGGAAGATACGTTGCCGACATCTGCTATATGCCCAACTTGCTTGGTAAATTCCGATAATGTTCGGAAGAACCTTTCATCCAGGAGCGGATCTCCTGAAGAACGTGCTTCAAAAAATACCGAAATAATATCAAGCCTGCCAAGATCTGCCATACGGTTCAGCATGGTTTTCGCATACGTGTTGCCTAGAAACTCGATTTGTCGGGAATTGGTGTCTATGCGGCCGCTCCACATACACGCGCCTGCGAACAATAAAGAGACAATAAGCGCACTATAGATAGAGATGTTCCGCCAAGAACCGATGCTTTGCACTTTTCGCTCTACAAACCGCGCGTGCGCCGTCTCAAGTATGCCGGCGCATGATGCAAGAAACCGGGGAGTTTTCCATCCGCGTTCTTTTACCAAAAAGTATAGCACAGGAAGAAAAAATCTCTGCGTCATCAACGCCCACAAAGCACCCATCGCAAGGACAGTATCCATCACGATAGCCGTCCAAAGCGACTGATACCAAAGCCCGAAAAGTAAAAAGCACACAAGGGTCAGGCGAAATATGTGGTTCACGGATTTTTTTACTGATCCTGCTTTCGTCTTCCATTCCGCATACGTTGATACACCGCCGCATCTCTTTATATCTTCCATTAGTTGCGCGTTAAACGATAGCGACGCAATCATCACGCCTCCCACCAATGTGGGTAGAAGAAATACCGAGTAATGCATGCCGATAAGCGACAACGGCCACACGCTTGCGAGTGCTGATAAAAACGCAAACAGTGTTCCTAACCACACGGGAAGCGCGTACTCCGGATCGCGGAATACCAGAAACAAAAACGGAAGAAGCAAGAAATATCCGAAGAGGATTTTTATGTCCACGTCCAGGAAAAACGCCCATGTGATGAGAGTTTCGGTAACGGACAAACTCCCCACCAGAATTTCCGGCCAACCGTTCTCACGATATGGCACAAAGTCCGTATCAAGATAGTCACTCACAGAGGAGTGAATGGTCTCAAACCATGTGCCGTCTTGTGGCGGGTAGTTTCTCTGCATCACCCGGCGCAATTCTCGAATTGCGTCAAACTGGTTCATTCCTTTCGGCGGCCCCACCAAAATAGTAAGATACCGAAATTGCTTATCCACATATTTTCCGAATACCGACGGATTCTCGGCAACTTGCTTTTTCCATGTTTCCATGGAAAACCCGTCCGCCGCGATCAACATCGGATTCGCGTACGCAGACCACATTTCGATTTTTTCTCCCCAGCTTTCATCCCAGGTTCTCGTTTGATAATTCGCCAGGGAAGAGACCTTCCACCCAAGCGAAAGTTTTTGTCGGAGATACTCCGTGTACTCGGAAAGAAAAAATAAATCCTCTTTCTTTATTGTACGATCCCACGAAAGAATTACCGGAATAGGTGTTGGTTGCGTATACGCCACCTCGGCTACACGCTTGATACCCGGGAGTTCCTCCCACAAGGCATCTTGCAGAGGGCCAATAGCAGTTTTATGCGCCATCACAATAGATAGCGCCATTGCCATCAAAGACAGGAGGGTAATCATTGCTATGATCCCCCCTCGCAAATGTCGGAAAAATCGGCTCGTCATTGCTTATACCCTCCTTTTTATGTCAAATTACTGACAATATTCTGATTGAATTTATACCATAAAAAACCAATTTTTGCAAGTTTTTTTACCGCAAGAAAAAAGAGGGCAGGCAATCCCTCTTACACTAACTTAATGCGACAATGCACATAACCCCAGACCGTAAGCAACGCTTGTGAAAGCGTCAATATGTTTGATCTTCTCTTCACCGAACCTACTAGAAAATAGAAGTCTGACTCTCGGTATAAAAGATGACCCCCCAGTTAACAAAACGGTACTGAACGCATTCGGCTGGAAAATGGAAAATAAAAATGAAAATGGAAA
>Ga0209542_10021324_pt1 | contig 10165 bp, 8 predicted proteins | sample RifCSPhighO2_01_FD_184028 | JGI IMG/M metagenome (GOLD analysis project Ga0209542, IMG submission 184028) | Soil microbial communities from Rifle, Colorado - Rifle CSP2_plank highO2_0.1 (SPAdes) (version 2) | ecosystem: Environmental > Terrestrial > Deep subsurface > Rock core/Sediment ...
AATATCTCCTTGTTTGATAAGACTCTTCATCTCTTCTAAGTTAAGGGTTGTAACGGTCTCAGCAACAGTAATTATTTTTGCAACTTCAAAAGGAACTCCAACTTCATTCAATTTAATAGACGGATCTGGAGAAACAACTGTTCTCGCACTATAGTTAACTCTCTTTCCTGCAAGGTTATGTCTTATTCTTCCTTCTTTACCTTTAATTCTTTCAGTAATTGTCTTTAATGGTTGTCCAGACCTGTGTCTAGCAGGAGGAATTCTAGAAACATTATTATCAAAGAATGTAGTTACATGATATTGTAGTAAATCCCACAAGTCTTCTATAATAACTTCAGGAGCTCCTGCGTTTAAGTTTTCCCACAATCTCTGATTTGCTCTTATAATATCGCTAAGCTTGTGAGTTAAGTCGTCTTCAGATCTCTCTCCGGACTCCAAGGTAATACTAGGTCTAACTGTAACTGATGGAACAAGCAATAATGCAATAACTGCCCATTCTGGTCTTGTTGTTTTTGAATTTACTCCTATTTTTTTCAATTCTTCTTCATTAATTAAAAGCAATCTGTCTTTTACTTCGATTGGATTTAATCTTTTCTTTCCAATCATAAATGTGCTCGGCTTCTCCAATTTTACTCTTTCTAATGTTTCGCTGCAATGTGGACATTTCTTAACATCTTTTGCTTTTTTAGCTCTTAATCCTGGAGCAAGGTCCTTTGCTTTCTCATCTGAAAGAAGTAATTTACCACACTTTGAGCAGAAACTTCTTAAACACGATTCTATCAATGGAATATATTTAATATGTAATACTGGTCTTGCAAGTTCAATACATCCAGGGTGCCCAGGACATTCCTTAACCCTCTTCCCACAAGTTCTACATCTTACTCCGGGGTCTATCGCTCCCAATCTTAGATCCATTAAACCTCCATCTACAGGGAAACCATCTATATCATATAATTCTGGAGTAACTATTTTAGCTGCAGCTACTTTCTTAATCTTGTCAGGACTAAACAAACTGAATCTCAATGCACTTACTTGTTTTCTAAAATGTTCGTTCATCTTGCGTATTTATCCTTTAATTCGAATGATGTGTGAATTCCTAGACCTAATAACTCGTCTACTAATAATTTGAATGCGTACGAGACCTCTATAGCCTCTGCTTCATTGTTTCCACACACATCACATGCAATCTTGTTTCTTAAAGTATCCTCATAAGTCATATTTCCACATTCTTTACAAATATATATTACTGTCTTGTCCGAATCATATCTTTCTTTCAAAAGCAATGCTGCCCCATGCCCGGCTAATGCTTGCTGCTCCATCTCTCCTAATCTAAGACCTCCTCCTCTTGCTCTTCCTTCAATAGGCTGTCTTGTTAATAATGCAACTTTTCCAGAAGCTCTAGCATGCATTTTGTTTCCCACCATATGCTTCAATTTCAAATAATACATATTTCCAATATATATCTTAACATCCATCTTCTTTCCAGTCAATCCATTATACATTGTCTCTTTTCCATCAAATCCAAATCCCATTTCTCTCAACTGCGCTTCTAATTCTTCAACTGTCTGTCCTGCAAAAGGGGTCGAGTCTATTATTTTTCCATTTGTTGCTGCTACTTTTCCACCAAGTAATTCTATCAAATATCCAACTGTCATTCTGCTAGGGATACCATGTGGGTTAAACATTAAATCAGGTCTTATTCCTCTTGATGTAAATGGAATATCTTCAGATTGTGCAATTAAACCTACAACTCCTTTCTGTCCGTGTGGAGTAGAAAACTTATCTCCTATTTCTGGCAATCTTAAGTCTCTCGTTCTAACTTGTGCAATCCTGTTACCTTCTTGATCAACTGTTACAAATACAGCATCAACTGTTCCCTTTTCTTCTTGTCTTACTGCGACACTAGCTTCTTTCTTTGCTTGTATACTAATATCTCTAGCTTCAGACAAGAATTTTGGAGGAGTTACTTTTCCTATTAATACTTCTCCTTCATTCATTGCCGCTTCAGGATATGCAATTCCATCGTCTTCTAAGAATTTATATGATGCTTCTGTTCTATATCCAGAAGTATCTTTATCTGGAATAAGTATTTCATCAGATAATCCTCCAGCATATTGTAATTCTGTTGTTGAATATGGTCTGAAATATGTACTTCTTCCCATTCCTCTATCTACACTAGCCTTGTTCAACACAACTGCGTCTTCCATATTATATCCTTCAAATGGCATTATAGCAACAACAATATTTTGTCCAGAAGGATAAACTTCTAATGTATCATATACAAAGCTTCTAACTATTGGTCTCTGCGGATAATGTAATACGGAGACATCTGTATCTAATCTAACTAAGTAATTTGCAGCATAAATTCCAAGACTCTGCTTCAATGTTTTAGATCCTCTGTTCAATCTGGAAGACTGGTCATGGTTTGCAAATGGGACAAGACTTGTAATCAAACCAAATAGATCAACTAAGTCAATTTCAAGATGAGTATTTTCACTTGTTAATTTGTCTGCAGATAATGAAACTAAGGCATTATCTTCTTCAGCAGCATCTATATATTCCAGAATTCCTTGACTAACTAAATCAGACCAACTTATTTTATCTTCTTCTAACAATTCAAGATGTTCATCTTTCAATCTGCTAGATCCATTCTCGACTACGATTATTGGCCTCAAAACTCTTCCAACTTCAGTAGACATTAAAATAATGTTAGTACTATCATCAAATCTTACACTTAATTCTTTAGGCAATTCAGAGTTTCTTCTAGCCCCTCTTACTTTATTTGCAAAGTCTTTTGGATTTCCAACGAACCCTATTGATCTACCGTTGAAGAATACATCATACTCCCCTTCTTTACTTAATCCTAGTTCTCCAAATTTCTTCAATACATTTGATTCATCAAATTCAACGAATGTAGAAATTTTAGCTAATATTGCAAGGTTCTTTCTCAAACCAAGTTCTCCTCCTTCTGGAGATTCAGTTGGACAGAACCTACCGTAATGTGTTGGATGCAAGGTTCTTGCCATAAAGTTTTCTTGCTCTCCAGGAAGCATAGAAGACACCCTCATTAATTGAGATAACATGGCCAAGTAATTTGTCTTATCCATATTCTGAGTAACTCCAGACCTTTCTCCAATCCATGATCCTGTTGCTATTGCACTTTCTATTCTATGTGTGAATAGGGTTGATTTTGCTATTGTTTTCAAAGAATAGAATTTCTTCCTCTTTGCTATTTTTTGTAATGAATATTGTATATCTCTAACCAATATGTTTATGTTTACTCTAAACAAATCAGACATTAAGTCACCAGACAACTTTACTCTCTTATTTCCATAATGGTCTTTATCAGTTCTTATTTTCTTATTTTCTTTGGCTATCAAATATAATCTTAACAATCTACATAATGTTGACGCCTTTTCCTGCCTATTATTTTTATCAAGTCCTATGTGGGGTAAGAAAAATGAATCTAATCTTTGTTTTACTCTGTCTAATATTTCTTTCTTTGTTCCTTGTATTCCTGATTTCTCAGCTAAGTACATCATTGCATCTTCTGTTGTTTGTAATTTACCATATTCATACAAGTTAACAATTAAACAATCATTCTCATGACCTATATTCTTTGCAATCTCCGCTTCTTTAGTTATTCCGAGGCATTTTAACACAACTAAAGCAGGAATATTTTTCAATCTTGAAAAGCTGAGTTCTAATATACCTTCACTTGTTTCAGAAATAGTAGTTGGAATTCTATAAGATCCTCTTTGAGAAAACAATTTTAATGTCAATCCAAGTCTTCCCTCTTCTATAAAAGGTTGATTAGCAGCAAGATCTTCAGACATTACAATCACTTTTTCATTTCCATTGATTATAAAATACCCTCCAGGGTCAAGTGGATCCATATAGTTCTTTCTTAATCCATCTTTATCCATTCCAAATGTGTTACAAGCAGTACTTTTTACTATTATTGGAATTCTTCCTACTTCGACTTCACTTGAATCAGTTTGATCCCCGTACTTAATACTCAATTCAATATAAACTGGAGCGGAATATGTTAAATTTCTTAATCTCGCTATTGCCGGAGTTATTTCAGTAGAACTACCGTCTGCTTCAATTATATTCGGTTTTTCTATCCTAATTTTCCCTAATTTTATTTCAACTTCATCATTTTCTAAACCATCGTTAATTTCGGTAACGATTTGTTGCATTTTATTTTTAATAAAATCATTAAAAGAAAGAATGTTTGATTCTACAATAGAATGCTGTTTCAAATATTTTTTAACAAGAATATGCTTTTGCTTTTCCATCTTATACGAAGCAATACCTCTTATTGCGAGTATTTGAAAAATTATTATTTTTCATTAAACTACCACCCTGAAATAAACATGTACTTTATCTCCTTCCTTTCTTTCGATCTTCAAAACTTCTCCTCTAAAACATCCCTCTGGTGCTCCCGGATCGGTAGATTTTATTTTAGCTAATTGAGAAACAGAAATATTATATTTTTCCAATAGCTTTTTTACCTCTTCAGGTGTCAATTTTGTGTGTTTTGGCTGTAGTTCGTGCATTCTAGGGAGTATAGTTCTCTTTGATGAAAATTTAGTGTAAAGTGAACATAACTTCTTGTAAAAGTGGCTTTTTAAACTTTTTCATTCGCAAAAATTTAATATTTTTTCAAAAAAAATAAGAATTTTTATGTTTTAGGTAAATCTCTCTTTGCTAAATCTGGTTTATCGCTCTCTCTTACAACTATTCCCTCTAAACAATAGCCAATCGCCGCATGTCCTTTTCCAGTTTTATTCGTTTGTCTTCCAGATGTTGCATATTTTGATCCAGAATTTTCTGGTGCTCCCGGAATTCTTTCTGTCTATCTCAAGTATCAGTAATTAAATATCTATTGATATTTTTTTACTCGTACGTTATCTTAGAATCACTAGTATTTATATTTTGCCGAGATTGAGTATATCAATTACTCTTTTACCCACTACAATAGAATAAAGATAATGTAGAGGGTAAGATTTAAATACTATTGAATATAAGGTAAATCATGGTTTACATATATAAGAAGATCATTGGAAAAAGTAGTTATTACTATCTTAGAGCTTCCGAAAGAAAAGGGAAAAGAATTATTTCGAAGGATATTGCTTACTTGGGAAGCTCAATAGAAGAAGTTAAGAGGAATCTAGATAAACTCACAAAATATAAGAATCAAATAAGGAAAGCATACAAAACAATCAATTCTCTTTTAGAATCCAATCATTTTCTTGAAAAAGCTCAAAAATTAAAGTTAAAGAGAAATTTTTTCCTAAAAGACAAAACCGACGAAGTTGAAGCGTGTCAGATACATTTTAATGAAGTTTTTAAGAAATTAGATGAATTAACTAAGAAAGAAATTTTTAAGAATTACGTTATTGAATTTGCTTATAACACTGCTTCTATAGAAGGAAATACAATAAATCTTGAAGAAGCGAGAAACCTATTAAACGAAGGAATAGTTCCAAAAGACAAAACTTTGAGAGAAATATATGACTTACAAAACACTGAAAAAGTCTTTTTTGATTTGCTAAACAATAGATTAAAAAATAAATTAGACCATAAATTCATTATTGAAGTACATGATAAATTGCTTGAAAATATCGATGAAAGAAAAGGCTATAGAACAACGGACATAAGAGTAATAAAAAGTAACTTTGATGCAACTCCTGGAAAATATGTCAAAACGGATATTGATTTATTATTAAAATGGTTTAATGAAAATAAAAGCAAGATTCATCCTCTTGTTTTGGCAATTATTTTTCATCATAAATTTGAAAAGATACATCCTTTTATGGATGGAAATGGTAGAACTGGAAGAATGGTTATGAACTATATCCTTCTCTCTAATGGCCTGCCTCCAACAATAATTCATAAAAAAACAAGAAAAGAATATCTTGAAGCAATGAGGGAAGCAGATGAAGTTGATTTATGGAAAATTGGAGATAAGTATAGCGATTTAATTGGATATGGAATTGATGAGTTTATTGATACATATTGGAATCTGTTCCTTTAGGATTTTATTGTAGTAACAAATTGAAAGCTTTAAATATCTATTATTTCTAAGAAAATCACGACCAAAGGATATAGATGATTTAAGTCAATATTTACATTAGCAATATAGATAGAGTATATATATCATTCCATTAAAAACTCAGGATTGATGGTTATAAAAAAGGTTGATGGCCCCGACGGGATTTGAACCCGCGACACCCGGATTAAAAGTCCGGTGCTCTATCCAGGCTGAGCTACGAGGCCATAGCCAAATGAGAAAAAGTTTGTTTTTAAATGTTATTTAAACCTTAATATTCAATTAATTTAAATTAAAAAAATAGTTCCTATCTTAAGGGAGGGTAAACATCTTGGCTTCCAAAAAGACCAACTTGATTTTGGTCAAGCAAATGAATCCCTTTCCTCTCCCCAAGCAAACCACCTTCTATTAATTCATCTTCCTGATCTTCAGGCAAAATATTTTTCCCAGTCTTATAAGGGCGATCAATAACTATTCTATCTTCCAAAAGTGCTTCTTCAACAAAACCAGAAAGGGCATATTCCAAAAAGCTAGGATGATGGGGAGTTTTATTCATATTTCTTCTAGTAAAGCTTTCACTTTGACAAGCATAAAATTGAGCTGGTTGAAAATTAAATGGAAGACCGTTTAAAGAATCTACTTGCCTTCTTAACAAATTAAGGGCCGCAAGTTGATCATCATAAAATTCAGTACTTGCAACAAGATATACTAAAATTCTAGGATCTTTAACTTGTTCAGAAAGCAAATCAAACTCTTTTCTAGCGGCATCTCTCCTAAGGCCTTCTCCACCAATGGCCTTTCTCATCTGAGATCTAGCAAAATGGGTGTTTTCAGAGCTATCCCAAAAAGAAACATCTTTTTCAATTCTCTTTAATATTTCACCTAAGTGAAAATATTTGCTTTTAACAGCCGCAACCATCAAGAAATATATTTTAGCTATATTTAAAGATTATTGTATAGAATAATAACTAATTGTTTTTCAAAAACTATTTTTAATTTGTTCAACAATTGCATCTTTAGGCATTGCACCAACTGCCCTATTCACTTGTTCTCTATCTTTAAAGAATATTGTAGTTGGAATACTCATTACTTGGAATCTTCCTGCTAATTCATTCTCGGCATCCACATCAACTTTTCCAAAATTAACCTTTCCCTTAAATTCTTTGGAAGCTTCAAGAAAATGAGGAGCCATTATTTTGCACGGTCCGCACCACTCTGCCCAAAAATCAATAACCCAATTTCCTTTACTTATATGTTTATCAAAATTCTCCCCATTTAATTCAATTATTCCCCCTTCTTTCATTCAAGAAATAAAAAATCTTAGTTAATAAACTTTTTGTAAGTATAATTTTCATCACTACCTATCGACGATAAATAACTATTAATACTCTTAATGCTTATTAAATTAATGGAAAAGGATCTTCTCCTAGAATCTTTAAAGAAACAAGGCCTTTCAACTGAAATAATCTCTGCTTTTGAAAATGTAAAGAGAGAAAAGTTTGTTCCTGAAAATATGGTCGGATATGCCTATTCAGATTTAGCTTTGCCAATAGAATCAGGGGCCAGTATTTCGCAGCCCTCTACTGTCGCATTCATGCTTTCCTTATTAGAATTAAAACCAAAACAGAAGGTACTTGAGATAGGGTCTGGCTCAGGATATGCATTAGCTTTGATTTCAAATATAATAAAAGAAGGAGAAGTATTTGGCTTAGAATTAAATAAAAGACTAGCAATAAAATCAACAAATATTTTATTTGAGGACAAAAACATAAAGATATTCAATAGAGAGGGTTCATCCGGTTTACCCAAATCTTCTCCCTTTGATAGAATTATAATAAGCGCTGCCTGTCCGGATATGAGAATTCCTCTTAATTTAATGGAGCAATTAAATGATCCAGGAATAATGGTCGCAGCAGTAAAGCAATCAATAGTTCAGTTAAAAAAAGAAAATGGGAAATTAATCCAAAAGGAATTTCCTGGCTTTGCCTTTGTTCAATTAAGAAGAGAAGAAGAGTAATTATAGGGTTATGCAAATGTTTAAATGAATGTTTTTTTACTTATCTTAATGAAAGCTAGAAAAGTCCATATATTATTGTACTATAAATTTGTAAATATAAAAAACCCAAAGAAATTTGCAGAAGAACATCTAAAGATCTGCAAATCCCTCGGCATATTTGGAAAAGTTCTTGTTGCAAAAGAAGGAATTAACGGTTCTATTTCAGGAACAAAATTGCAGGCTCAAAAATATAAAGTAATTTTAAGAAAAATCCCGGGTTTTAAAGATATAATCTTCAAAGAAGAGCTCGGTTTTCTACATCCTTTTGAAAAAATGCTTGTTAGAGTAAAAGAACAAATAATTCGTCTAGATGAAAATGTAAATATGAAAAAGATAGGAAAATATATCTCCCCAAAAGAATTTTTAGCCTTATATAAAAAGAAAGAAGATGTAATTGTCCTAGACGCCAGAAACGATTATGAATACAAAGCGGGAAAGTTCAAAAACGCAGTAGCTCCTAAGATAAAGACTTTCAGAGAGTTCCCTAAAGTCCTTAATTTATTAAAAGGAAAGAAAGATAAAAAGATAGTAATGTATTGCACAGGAGGAATAAGGTGTGAAAAAGCATCTGCTTATCTTGTTAAAGAAGGTTTCAAAGATGTTTCTCAATTAGAAGGGGGAATAATTACCTTCTGCCAAGAATATCCAAATACTGTTTGGGAGGGAAAGTGTTTTGTATTCGACAAACGTTTGATTTCCTCAGTAGATTCTAAGAATATTCCATTAACTAAATGCAAATTCTGCGATATTCCCTGTGATTTATATCAAAATTGTAATAATGCAAAATGCAATCTTCTTATGAATCTCTGCCTTTCATGTGAAAAAACACACAGGGGTTGTTGTTCCCCTTCTTGTTTAAGCAAATACAAACAATCTCTTTTAAAGAAAGCCATGATTAATATGCCGAAGAGAAATGAAATAAAAGCAATTTAATAAAAATTTATATCAAACAATCCAAAGAAACTACGCTTATTCCTTCATCTCCAAACTCATCAATTTGACTATATTCTAGCTTTTTCCTTATTATTGGACCATCTGGATCTTCAGAATCTTGTGATAAACCTAGAAATTTTCCCTTATACGGAATTGGTCCAGTGTATATCACTTTAATCTTCGCTTTTCTCAATCGTTCTATTGCGACATCTACTTGGCTTACATAATCTCCAGAACCAGGGGCTAAAAAATCTTTTAATAAGTCTCCTTGTCTCAGATAAAGTTCAACTCCTTCTGCACTATTCTGGCTTTGTGTAAAAGCATAATTATCAAAAATGTGAAAAGCATAAATCTTTCCTTCTAATTTTAATCGCCCTATTTGTTCCAATCCAGAAGAAAGCCTTAATATTTCTTTTCTAGGTAATGATGAAAGATCATTTCCTTGAATAATATCTAATAATTTTCTAAATCTTGCCATATCAGCCACATCAAACTCAAAAGAGAGCTTTTCTAGACTTTCCTTATCAGTTTTGAACATATCTCTTTGTAGATTTTGAGTTTATAAGAATTATTACACTAATCAAACAATAGTCGCTTTTATTATCTTAACATCTTGTATTGGCTTATCATTCCTATCAGTTTCCACTTTTGCCATCTTATCAACAACATCCATCCCCTTTGTTACTTTACCAAAAACAGAATGTCTTGTATCTAAAAAATTATTATCCACTAAATTAATAAAAAATTGACTTCCTCCCGTATTTGGTCCAGCATTTGCCATAGATATTGTTCCCCTATTGTTCTTATTTCCATCTGCATGGGTAAATTCGTCTTTAATTGTATATCCTGGCCCGCCCATTCCTGTTCCAGTAGGATCTCCTCCCTGGATCATAAATCCATCAATAATTCTATGAAATATAACTCCATTATAGAACCCTTGATTAACCAACTTTTCAAAATTTCCAGCAGTTGTGGGCATATCGGCATACAATTCTATTTCTATGTTCCCCATATTTGTTTCAAGTAAAACTGTTTTATTCTTTTCTTTTCCCATGTTATTATAATAATAAATTCCTGCAATAACAAGTAAAATAAGGATTATAAATATTCCCCATTTT
>Ga0209542_10021325_pt1 | contig 10165 bp, 10 predicted proteins | sample RifCSPhighO2_01_FD_184028 | JGI IMG/M metagenome (GOLD analysis project Ga0209542, IMG submission 184028) | Soil microbial communities from Rifle, Colorado - Rifle CSP2_plank highO2_0.1 (SPAdes) (version 2) | ecosystem: Environmental > Terrestrial > Deep subsurface > Rock core/Sediment ...
CTTCGAGACAAAATCCGTCTCGCACGCAAGGACCACGGCGCCCACGACCGAGCCTCCCGCATGTGTGTAAGCGGCAGCTAAACCTGCTCCGAGCGCACGGTCGGACTTTTTCGACGCGATAGCCGAGGAGGATTTACGCAGAATGAGCTTCGCCTTCTCGATGTCGCCGCCGGCCTCTGCTAGGGCCTTCCGGCATTGCATGATTGAAACGCCGGTTGCGTCACGGAGCGCTTTTAGGGTCTCGTCAACTGCCATGATGTAAAAATCTTACTTGCTCACCTTTTGATCGACCGTCGCGCGCGGTGCACCTGCCTGCGCAGGCAGGCGCTTTCCTTCCAAAACACTTTCGGCGATAGCGTCGCACACGAGCCGCACGCTCTTTACCGAAGTGTCGTTAGCGGGTATCGGGTATTGAATAAGTGAAAAATCACAGTCAGAGCTCGCAAGACCGATGACGGGGATGCCGAGCTGGCCGGGAAGCTCAGCGAGGCTCACGAGTCCGCCGAAGCGCAGCAAAAGCCTGTCAATCTCGCGGTCGATGAGGAGACGTTCGCGTTTCGTGTACTTGTCGAGCTCTCCGCGCTCCCTCTCTTCCATGAGTTTCTGCAAACGGTCGATTCGTTTGCGGATGTTCTTGAAGTTCGTGAGAGTCCCTCCGACCCAACGGCCTGCTACGTACGGAGCGCCAGAGCGCAGTGCGGAGGCCTTTACGATCTCCACTACTTCGTTCTTGCCTCCTACAAAGAGCACCTGTTTGCCTGCCATAGAGGCCGCAAACGCGCGCGCAGCCTCAAGCCGGCGACCTGTTTCCTCGAGATCGAAAATGTCGGCGCGGTCCTTCGTGCCGAAGAGGTACGGAGAGGCAGAAGGGTGGCGGCGTGCGCGCGGAAGCGCGAAATGCGCGCCCGCGTCAAAGAGGGTATTGATATCGTTCGTTGTAGCCATGTTCTGGGAGATACTAGCAGAATCACCCGTCTCAAGCAACGCCTTCCCCGTCCGCCGCCGCAAGCGCCTCAAGGATATCTCCGATGCCGCCGTCCATTACTTTCGGCACATTCGACCAGGATTCTTTGATGCGGTGGTCGGTAACACGGTCCTGCGGGAAGTTGTACGTCCGTATCTTTTCCGAGCGGTCGGCGGTACCCACCTGTGATTTCCGGTCAGCGGAGCGCTTGCGCGCCTCCTCCTCATCCTTCATCTGCTGGAGACGTGAGGCGAGGAGCTTGAGAGCTTTTTCGCGATTTTGCGCCTGGCTTCTCTCGGACGTACAGCGGACATCGATGCCCGTAGGCTTGTGGATGATGCGCACGGCCGTCTCCACCTTGTTGACGTTCTGGCCTCCCGCACCACCGGCGCGTGAGAATTCCATCTCAAGGTCTCCCGGATTTATTTCTATCTTCGTGCGCTTGTAAATGGGAAGAATTGCAACGGAAGCCGTCGAAGTGTGGATGCGACCGCTCTTTTCGGTCGCAGGGATACGCTGCACACGGTGTACGCCAGTTTCCCATTGGAGAGAACGAAACGCGTTCTCCCCTTTTATCTCGAACTGGGCCTCCTTGTACCCGCCAAGAGAGCTGCCCGACTCAGAAAGCGCCTTGCGCGACCATCCGCGCGACTCGGCATACTTGAGATACATCTTCGCAAGCTCTTCGGCAAAGAGGGATGCCTCCTCGCCGCCCACACCGGCCCGTACTTCGAGGACGACCTCATTGGGCCATTCGCGCTCCTCACCGGATCCTACGATGGTCTCGATCTGCTTCATAAGCGCCTCTTTCTGTGCATTGATTTCGCTGAGTTCCTTTTCGGCGAGTTCCTTCATCCCCGTGTCCACCTCGAGGAGCTCGAGGGCATCGCGCTCGATTCTCGAAAGCCGCTTCCACTCCTGCACGAGAAAAGAAACGCGTGGGTCGTTCGCGTGTTCCTCGGGGTTGATTCGTTCATTCATAATGAAAGTATATTGGCATTTCGGTATGAGAGCGAGTGCGTACGTTTGACTCTCGGGACTCGCGGAGTACCTCGGCGCGAGCGGGAGCAAATTTTCAACAGAAAATTATGCGTACCCGAGGGCGGACGTACGCCGAGCGAGAACGTTACTGCTTGCCTTTCTTGGCGGGTGCCTTGGATTTTGCCTGACGTGTTTTGAACTTCTCAACGCGTCCCGCGGTGTCTATCACCTTCGCGTGCCCCGTGTAGAACGGGTGCGAGGCGCTTGAGATCTCCACATTGAAAAGCGGGTACTCCTTGCCATCCTCCCACTTACCGGCTTTTGTCGTCGCAACAGTCGAGCCGATCAAAAAACGCTTCCCACTCGTGGAATCATCAAAGATCACCTGCCGGTACTCCTTCGGGTGAATATCTTTCTTCATGCGGCGACACTATATCATGATGCTCAATTTTGCCAAGGTTTCTTTCTTCAAATTTCCAGCGAGTCGGGTATGTGCGATTCCGGCGTGTTCACGCAGGCTGGCGATAGCAATCGCCGACGCGACGCCGGGGCGCACATACCCGCGAGCGTCACTTCCCTTCAAGAATATCAATGTCTTTTTGGAATTGGTCTGCAAAGGTTATCACATCGTCACCATAGAAGGCATAGGCGGGCTTCTTGGCGTTCGTCCATCCGGCAAAGTAGCGCAGGGCCGCGAGGCGCTCGGCTTCGCGACTCCCTGCATCTGCACCGTTATCAGCCATTAGAATAGCCGAAGCGAAGATAGCGGTGCGTGCTGTCCACGGATTTGGCGGGCGCTCGCCGGCGGCTTGCGCGATCCTGTCTTTGTAAAGGATCCATGTCGAAGGAATGAACTGTGCAGGGCCCATTGCTCCTCCCCAGCCATAGCCGGGCTTTTTCGAGACAGGCATGCTGTCGGGATTGAGTCCGAGTTCTGCCATGATCTGTGCGAAAACTGGCTGGTCGCGCGTCGGGTGCATATCCGCTTTCCAGTTCCCTGTCCCGACATTCTCTCCAAGATTCGACTCCTCGCGCAAAATTGCGAGCGTAACCGCCGCCCTTACACCGGTCACAGCCTCGGCCTCCTTCGCGTAATTGTACGCGGAGCCGAAGGGTATGGCCTTCGAATCGCGTAATCCGAAAAGAGCCGAACGTATCACCGCCGCCTGACGCTCCCGCTCGGCAATGAGCTGTTGGTACGTCTTCTCCTGCCCTTTAGTGACAGTAAGAATACTGTGCTTTTCCTTTTCCTTCTTCTCGATCGCCTGCTTTTCAAGCACCTGGATCGTGCGCAGCTGCTCCTCCTCACCCTGCTTTTCCTCAAGCGCTTCCTTACGGCCTGAAAGATCTGCGCGCAGATTTGCCATCTCGTCGAAGGAGCGGTCGAGGTCTCTCTGTAAGACCTCGAATGCGTCGATGTCCTCAAAAAAGTCGCTGAGCGTGCCTCCGAGCACGATCTCGGCAAGCGATGTATCGTCTATTTCGTGCGTGCGGCGGAGGAGCTGGGCGAGCGATTGCTCGCTGCGCACCACTTTCTTATCCACCTCTCCAATAGCCGTCTTTTTGTCGCCGATGTCGTCCCGTATCTTGGAGATCGTCAGGTTGCGGTGCTTGATCTGCTGCTGCGCCACCCCTATCTGACCGTCGAGTATCGCTATATCCCGCTCAAGAGAAGTCCGCTCCTTCTGTTTTTCGGAGAGAACACCGCGCTTCTGCACAATATCCTGCTCAATTATGGCCAGCTCCCGCTCAAGGCGCACTCTGCGCTCTTGAGTTGTCTCCGCATTGGAAAAGACGGGCAACAAGGGTGCAACGACGAACGTGATCGTCACAAGAAACATCCAAAGAAAATTCATGGAGACCCTATTCATGCGCTCTCTATTGTATCAAAAGACGGGCAGAGCCCGTCTTTCTTTCTGACCTGCTATTCCTTTGCCTTCTCTTTTTTCGTTTCCTGCTTCTTCGGCTCCTCCGCAGCTTGCGGCGCTTCACCCTCCGGAGCACCTTCCTTCTTCTCCTCGCCGATGATGACCGTTTCCGGCGCGGGCGCTATTTCTACCTGCTCTTCCTTGAACTCCTTGACCGAGGCAACGATGTCCTCCGCGCTGCTGATCAATGTCGCACTCGGCGGGAGCTTGATCTGCCCAACTACGATGTGGTCACCCACGTTCTCAAGCTTCGAGAGGTCAACGGGGAGGTTGTGTGGCAACTCCTGCGGCGTCACCTCTATTTCGACTTCGTGCAGGGTCTTCACGAGGATGTGGCCCAGCTTTTCTGCGGGAGCAGTGCCCGAGAATTCGAGCGGCACCTTGATCTTCACCTTCTTTCCTTTTTCAATCACATAGAAGTCAACGTGAAGGAGCTTCCCCGTAACCGGATGAAACTGCGCATCGTGGATGAGGGTGTCTTTGTCCTCACCCACACCTTTGAGAGTAACGATGGTCGTTTCGCCCGCCTCTTTCCAAAGATGCTCGAGCTTCAAAGCGTCTATCGCGATAGGTGTCGTCTTTTCCTTGGGACCATAAAAAACTGCGGGTACAGCACCGCGCTTCCGCAATGTGTCTGCGGATTCCGATGCCTCGCGCGTTTTTACTTCCAGCGCTAACATAGCTGAAGGATTATACGGATTTGGGCCGGATTTGCAATGTTCGCGTGCTAGAATAGCGCCATGGGATTTGACGTTCTCGCTATCGGCGACACGACGATAGACGCCTTTATCCGCCTCAAAGACGCAAGCGTCAACTGCGATATCAATCGTGAGAACTGCATGCTCTGCATGCGCTTCGCCGACAAGATCCCCTACGAGTTCGTAGAGGAGGTGCCTGCGGTGGGAAATGCGGCGAATGCGGCAGTAGCATGCGCACGCTTAGGGCTCAAGGTGGCCGTGCGCGTCCATGTGGGCGCAGATGAGAACGGCAAAAAGTGCATCGCGTCGTTCCAGAAGGACGGCGTGGATATTTCTCTTATCGTTACTGAGAAAGAAAACAGAACGAACTATCACTACGTGCTTTGGTACGAGGACGAGCGCACCATCCTAATCAAGCACGAGCACTACAACTATTCATTCCCAAAGCTTGAGGAGCCGCCGAAGTGGCTCTATCTCTCCTCCATCGGCGAAGGGACTCTTCCCTATCACAATGAGATAACCGCATACCTCAGAGCAAACAGTCAAGTTAAGTTCGCCTTCCAGCCGGGCACTTTTCAGATGAAACTCGGCGCTGATGCCCTCAAAGACCTTTACGCACGTACCGAAATACTATTCTGTAACAAAGAAGAGGCACGGCGCATTCTAAAAACAGAGGAAGAGGACATAAAAAAACTGCTTCAGGGCATACGAGGTATAGGCCCCAAGATCGCTGTCATCACTGACGGACGGGGCGGCGCATATCTGCAAAACTCTGAAGGCTCGTGGCGCGCGCCTATGTATCCCGATCCTGCTCCACCAAAGGAAAGGACGGGCGCGGGAGACGCTACCTCTTCGACGACGGTCGCGTACATCATCAAGGGCCTTCCTCCGCAGGAAGCGCTCCTTCGCGGGCTTATCAATTCCGCAAACGTCGTGCAGGAAGTGGGTGCCCAAAAGGGCCTCCTTCCAAGCCAAAAAATCGAGGAGTGGTACGCCAAACGTCCAGCAGATTTCAAGGCTACATCGCTCTGATTTAACTCCCGAAACGAAGGCGAATCGCCCCGAGATTGTCACGAGTCTTTTCTATGTAGGATCCGATAGGACTCGTCTTCCCTTTACCATCTTTCTGCTGCCGTGCGTATTCAAGGTATGAAGGCTCAGACATTGTTTTCCGTTTATCAGGAGAAGCTTTCACATAAACACGCGTCGCTTTCACATATTCCTTGAAAGCATCTATTGCGTGAGTCGGCCTATTATGTGCCGCCGCAACAAAATCGCCTACCAAATCCCTCGGCCATACAGCGCGCATAGCAAGCATTTCCTCTGAAAGAGAGTTTCCCATATTTTCCACCAATCGTGCGATGTTATAGATCGCAAAGAGATGAGCCGCAACATGATGCTGATTTCCGCGCAGGTCGGCTATATGTTTCGGGACTCTGCGCTCCGAAAAGAGCTTGTTGATGAGCGAGGCACCACCGAAATCTTCTTCCGATATAACAGTTCCCTCCCTCTTCCCCGGCCTTGTCCTGACGCGCTCAGAAACAGCTTTCTCCGTCATTTGACCGTCACCAAAGGAAAAGTCGGAGTCATGTAAAGCAGGGAGTAGACTTACATATTCCCGCCCTCCATGCTGTAAAAGTTCATCCAATATCTCCGGACCGAGAACAGCATCACGTCCTTTTGTCGGCATCAATTCCGTTACTATGTAGGCTAAGAAGGTATCTTGTGTGATGCCACTCTCCAGCTTCTTCAAAAGCTGAACTTGAGCATCGGTAAGATGCCTGAAGGCCTCAAGGCGCCTTATGTTGTTGAGATTGAGCCCTGCGCGCGCCTCCCGTATCGATGTATCAATTGCCTGCCGATAATTCTCTATGGTAGTCGGAGTTGAAGTATCGACATTATACGGGGTGAAGAGATCTCTTATGTGCTTCATACGGTCTGCAACGTAGACAAGGCCGTTCTTCCGCTTCCGCATGAGTGCCAGCTTTTCCTTCCAAAGCTGCGCAAGTTGATAGCGGAAGTCTATCTTTGGGTTTTTAGGCACAGGACCACTGATCCCCGTGTACTTTGTCAATAAACCTCCAAACTCGACCGGCTTTCTTTCGTGGCGGCCATTTACATTTTTGTCGATCCTCCGGTCCGCAATCCGACCGAAAGTATATTCTCGTGGGGAGTAGGGAACATTCAGAAACGATTCATCAAGCTCGTCCGGAGAAGGTATTCTTCTGTCTTCGTCAGTGAGCGTATCCTGAGACCGTTCCTCCTGAGCTCTCCTGTTTCTTATTGCGTTAAGAACGGGAGGGCCGAACGTGACGGCGGTGGCTCCTAGGCCAACTAGGCCACTAAGAAGTTTGCGCCTGTTGATGTTCCCCTTTTGCTTGTTGCTGTTCCTTTCTTCTTCGAGCCTCATGTTAGGACTGTACCCTCCTCGACAGCGCTTTCTTAGTGGCCTGCATTATGCTTTTCGGACCCATGCCGTAGTGTTCGACAAGCTCAGCGGCAGTCCCCGACTGGCCGAATTTATCCTGCATGCCGATAAATTCGATGGGCGTGGGTGCTTTGAGAGCCAGACGCTCCGCAATCGCGCCACCCAAGCCGCCGTGCACCTGATGTTCCTCGACGGTGACAACGGCTCCTGCTTCACGAGCAAGCTTGACGACAGTCTCTTCGTCGAGCGGCTTGATGGTGTGGACATTCACGACGGTAACCGCAATTTTCTGCTTCTCAAGCTCGCGCGCGGCCAAAAGCGCGTTGTGAACGAGAGAACCCGTGGCAAAAATCGCTACCTGCGGTTTGTCGCTTTTCCAAAAAATATTCGCTTTCCCTATTTCAAAAGGCGTCTCCGGAGTGGTCATAATGGGGGACTTTTCTCTCCCCCAGCGCATGTAAACAGGGCTTCCGAGCTTTGCTGCGGCCAAGGTCGCCTTTCTTCCCTCTTCCGCGTCACAGGCCGATATCACTGTAAAGCGCGGCAAGGCACGCATCATTGCCATGTCTTCAAGCGCCTGATGCGTTGCGCCATCGGGTCCCACGGAAACTCCCGCATGCATACCGCAGACAATGACGGGGACGTTGTTGATGGCGATCGTGGTGCGTATCTGCTCCCAATTCCTTCCGGGAGAAAATGCGGCGTATGAGGTAATGAATGGGATTTTGCCGTAATTCGCCATTCCTGCCGCGACTGTCGCCATGTTCTGCTCGGCAACACCTACCTGAACGAAGCGCTCTGGAAACGCCTTCTGAAAATGATGCGCCTGCGTACTCTCTGCAAGATCGGCCGTGAGGACGACAACGCGCTCATCGGCTTTGCCCGCCTCGACGACGCCTTTGCCGAATCCCTCCCGCGTCGAAGCCATATCCGGCTTCTTGAAAACATTTGTGGCAAGCTTTGCGTTGGGATTAATCATACTTTGTTCGCTTCAAGCTCCTGCAAAAAGACTTCCTTCTGTTTGTCCGCTGGAATTTTGTCGGTGGGGCCCTTGCCGGGAGGATTCCCGTGCCAGCGGTAGTCGTTCTCTATTGTGGGCACGCCTTTGCCCGGTGTCGTATGCGCGAGGATAAGCGTGGGCTTTTCTTTGATGGAGCGCGCCTCGTCGCATGCCTCTACGAACTCGCGGATGTTGTGTCCATCTATCTCGATTACATGCCAGTTAAAGGCTCGATATTTATCGGCCAGAGGCTCAAGCGGCATTATGTCCTCTGTGTTGCCATCTATCTGGATGTTGTTGCGGTCCATGACCGCAGTGAGGTTCGTGAGTCGATATTTGCTCGCGAACATCACTCCTTCCCACGTATTCCCCTCTTCCTGCTCGCCGTCTGACATGAGGCAGAAAACGCGGAATGTTTTGCCGTCCATGCGCGCGGCAAGCGCGTAGCCTGAGGCTTGCGAAAGCCCGCTCCCCAAGGGGCCTGATGTCGTCTCAACGCCTGGAAGCGCTTCGCGCTCGGGGTGTCCTTGCAGGCGTGAGCCGAATTTGCGCAATGTCATACACTCTTCAAGCGGAAAATATCCCGCGTGCGCCATCGCCGCGTAGCGCACGGGAGTAATGTGGCCGTTGCTGAGCAAGAGCCGGTCGCGCTCAGGCCACGCCGGATCCTTAGGTTTGTGCTTCAAGACATGGAAGTAGAGCGCTGCAAAAATATCTGCCATGCCTAAGGGGCCTGCGGTGTGGCCCGATTTGGCCTCCGTGAGCATTTCAATCACGGTTTTACGTATCTCAAATGCTTTCTCTTGTATTTCTTTTACTTCAGCGTCCGTAATTGCCATACCGCATTATAGCCTAGCGAAGCGAGAGAAGTGTGAACGAGTTCACGCTTCCGAGCAAGCGACGGCTAAACGAACGAAGTGACTATACCGCGACGTTTATCAGGTCGAGACCGGTCTCATCGTCGCGACTGCGGGTCAGCGGCTGTGTCACTTGCCAGAGACAAAGCTCGAGGGTAAGCGCTACACGCGCACTTCTTAAGTGCCCGCCGATGCACTCAAGGGTCTCATCGCAACGGGAGAGCACGGTATGTGCGTGCACGACCGGCTCTTCGTTCTCCATCTCAGAGATATTGCCGTCCATACTCGCCACCTCAAAGGGCCCATCTTCGCTCCGGAAAACGTACCGGCGGCTCGGCAGATCATAGTAGCCAATCTCCACATCCTCGAGAGTGCCGATCGCCTGAAATTGGGCCCAATGCACCTCGTTCTCTTCGCAGAATCGCAAGAGTGTCGGCATCAGGTCCTCACCACGCTCGAATACAAGAAAAAAGCCGTTGTGGATCTGCACCGCCTGCATTACCAACAGTATAGCCTAGAGAAGCGACTATAGCAGTGACTCGTATGCCCTTCTGACGATGCGTTCTGGAACAGGGTGGGCATATTGTCCTCCCTTCGTGTATACCGAGCCGAGCGACTTGAGAAGCACATAATGCGGGATACCGCGGCGCGTTTTTTTGTCGCCCTTTATAGCTCTGAGAACCTTGGAAATCGGATATTTCCTCAGCGCGGAAGGTTCGATGCCGAGACGTTCGAGGTAGGCGGTAACCGCAAGACGCTCCTTTGGAGAAAGAATGCCGAGAAGTTCGGATATCTTCGTTTCGACTAGAATACCGTAGCCAACAGCAAATCCATGCGGCAGTTTATAGTTGCTCAAGAATTCGATAGCGTGTCCTACCGTGTGCCCGAAATTCAGGACGCGGCGTTCGTTCTTCTCTTCCTCATCATACATCACGACGCGCGCCTTTATGCGGACTGAGCGGTACACCACTTCCTGCAAGGTGCGCGAACTCTTGAGCGGATGCTTTGGGTCGAGCTTCTGAGGGAGTGAGAGAGAGGTACGCTCGCTCGTCATGAATTTCTTCACGGCTTCAATGAGGCCGTTCACGATCTGTTCCTTTGAGAGGCTCGAGACGAAGGAGAGGTCCGCAACGACGGCGTGCGGCTGGTAGAAGGCACCTATCATGTTCTTCCCATACTTCGTGTCGACCCCTACCTTGCCGCCCACTGAGCTGTCGACCATCGCGAGAAGGGTCGTCGGCATCTGAATGTACGGCACCCCACGCAGGTACGTCGCCGCGACGAATCCCGCGACGTCACCCACGACACC
>Ga0209542_10021326_pt1 | contig 10164 bp, 7 predicted proteins | sample RifCSPhighO2_01_FD_184028 | JGI IMG/M metagenome (GOLD analysis project Ga0209542, IMG submission 184028) | Soil microbial communities from Rifle, Colorado - Rifle CSP2_plank highO2_0.1 (SPAdes) (version 2) | ecosystem: Environmental > Terrestrial > Deep subsurface > Rock core/Sediment ...
ATTATTACCTTTGGAAGAAATGAAATTAGTAATGTTTGAAGTTTAAATTTAAGTACATGTCCTTTTTAGAAGAACTTCGCAGACAACCCAGACATCATAGAGAAATTATGTTCGGTCTTTGTGTTGTCACGACCATCTCTCTGGTGGGAATGGTTTGGTATAATTCATTTGAGAAGAACTTATATGTATTGCTGAATCCGGGAGAAGCTACAGACCAGAGAAATTTGGCGGAGAATAAAAACGTGCCTTCATTGTTGGGAGATATAGGTCAGACTGCACAGGATTTGAAAGCATCATTTTACAGTATCTTCAATTTGAATAATGATAATAAAAAGAATGATACAGTTGATGATGTTAAGACTAACGATTCCGGAAGAGTGTATACATTGCCTTTATCGGAGAAGAAGTAAGGATATAATGTAAATCCTTTGAGTAACCAAAAAGCAAGCGACAGGGCTTGCTTTTTGGTTTTAGTCATGTTATGATTAAAACCGAGTTGGAGCCCTTAAACAAGGTTTCCAGAGAGCAATTTTGCTCTTTGAAAAATAGGCGACTGCGTAATGCGGCACCTATTCCGGCGTAATGCCGGAGAAAGGTCGTCATGGCTAACTGGTCAGCACTTCAGAAAGTCGAAGATCTCGTGCAGAAGCTTGGCGGGGAGGAGCGTATCAAACGCATCCAGTCCGGCGAGCTTGTGCTCGTGGAACGGAGCGCTCAAGCGGCGGTCGCCCCGAGTGATAATGGTAGCGTTTCGCCGTACATCACTGGCGGCCTGAACATCGAGGTGTTCATCGCCGACTGGCGGGAGTTTTACCGTCAGGTCCACAGCGTAAAGGTTAATCCGCCTTCACTTAAGCACCTCCCGTCCGTAACCCCCGGTTTCAATTGGGGTGTCTGGGTGCTCAAGGGAATCACGCCCCAAAGAGCTTACGAGATAGCCGCATCAATGTTCCCTTGCTGGAAGTGGTGTGGCGATCGGAGCTTGGATGAGGTCGTTGACTTCACCAAGGAAGTCCGTGACGCTCGACAGAGACAGTATTTTGTCTGGTGCGAGGATAGCGTTGAGCCACCCTCGAAGTTGGCAAATACTTCGGCTCTCCAGATCGTCGAGCGTCAGATAAACACTCTGGGGCTTACCGAGACGCTCCTGCTTCACGGATGGTTCCACTGGAAATCTGGCGGCAAGCGCCTGGATGTCAAGAATGTGTCCTTGTGCCCTGCTTCACGGTATTCCGATGGCCGCGTTCCGGGCGTGGTCTGGGTCGGCGACTACAGCTTGCTGCACATCGGCGGGTATGACCCCGGCTTCGCCAACGACCGCTTTCGTTCTCGTCAGGCAGTTTCGTAACACTTCTGCCTTGTCTCTTGTTTCCTTGCGGGGCTCCTCTGGAGCCCCGCCTTTTTGTTTTTAACAAATAATATTGTAAAATAAGTTTGGCTGATACAACTGGTCCGTCTGAAAAGGCGTGATAACAGTTTGCCTAAATTTACGAAACTGCTTGCCTGGTCTTGGCGAGATAACGTCTCGTAAATAAATCCGATTTGAGTCGGTGAACGCAGGAAATTTTGAAAAAGATTTCCGGTGATGTTGAAAAGATCGGGCAAAGAACGGTATTCCGATGGCAACGTTCCGAGCGTGAACTGGAACGGCAACTACAGCAAGCTGAACGTCAACAGGTATGACCCCGGCAACGCCAACGACAACTTTCGTTCTCGTCAGAAGTTTCGCCAACACCGCCGCTCAACGAGCGGCGGTAAGGTATTTGATCCACCCGTTTGTCATTTTCGATATTTCTTGCAGATCTATTTCCAGTTCAATATACTTGTTCTTTTGGACGATATTTAATTCGTTAGCAACTCTTAGCAATCTCTTTAAAACTTCTATGCTTACTCTGGCAGAATAAAGCGCCTGTAATTTTATGTCTTTAGAGTTAAAAGCGGCGGCAACCACATTATGAAAAACGTCCAAACAGATATTTTCAATTCTCAAATAAATACCGAGCTTGTCTCTTTTGGAAGATTTGGAGCTTAATATATAAAACTTCTTGTAGAGTTCACAAACTTTATGAATCAAGGGAGCATTAATCTGTTGGGGGGGGGGGGTTAATGGTTATAATATTTTTGAAAAAATAATTAGCTTGGATAATCTGTTTTCTGCCTGGAAAGAATTTAAGAAAGGGAAAACAAACAAATTAGACGTCCAGGAATTTGAGTTTAACCTGGAAGAAAATATTTTTCAACTATACAATGACCTGAAAAATAACAGATACAAACATGGACCGTATCTTGCTTTTTATGTCAGAGATCCGAAATTAAGGCATATCCACAAGGCTTTGGTCCGCGATAGGCTTTTTCATCACGCCGTCTTTAGAATCTTGTACTCAATCTTTGATAAGAGTTTCATTTATGACTCTTATTCATGTCGATTAGGAGGAGGGACCCATTTTGCCGTTAACCGACTGGAAAAATTTGTTAGAAAATTAAGCGTAAATAACCATAGAACTATTTACGCTCTAAAGTGCGATATCCGAAAGTTTTTTGACTCGGTGGACAAAGAAATACTGTTCAGAATTATAAAAAGAAAAATTAAAGATAACGAATCTCTCAGGTTAATCTCTATAATTTTAAATAGTTTTTACAAAGAAACAGGCAAGGGGTTGCCATTAGGAAATGTGGCAAGTCAACTATTTGCTAATATTTATCTAAATGAACTTGACCAGTTTGTTAAGCATAGTTTAAAAGTAAGATACTACTTAAGATATTGTGATGACTTTATAATTTTGGGACAAAACAAACAATACTTACTATGGTTGATAGATAAATTAGCTAATTTTTTAGGAGAAAAATTAAATTTACATCTACACGAAAACAAAATTATTATAAGAAAACACCGACAAGGCATAGATTTTCTTGGTTACGTAATATTGCCATACCACCGCGTCATAAGAATGAAAACCAGAAAAAGGATTATCAATAAAATTATTGGTAAGCGGGAAGAGTTTGATGGCCATTTAATTTCTCAAGAGTCATCTAGACATTCTTTGAATTCATATCTGGGAGTATTCAGTCACTGTAACGGGTATGAATTGGAAAAAGAAGTCATATGGTTAAGCGGATTGGCAGAAGTTGAATTTTAGTAATAAATTTGGTATACTATGAGTACATTTTATGGCTGAAGGTCAAATAAAACAAAGAGAAATAGTTCAGGAAATGCAGAAGGCGTATTTGGAATACGCGATGAGTGTTATTGTTGCACGTGCTTTACCTGACGTCAGAGACGGATTGAAACCTGTTCACAGGAGGATTTTATATTCCATGCATGAGATGGGATTGAGACCAACAGCAAAAACACAGAAGTCGGCTAAAGTCGTCGGATATGTTCTTGGTAATTACCATCCCCACGGAGACACAGCCGCTTATGATTCTATGGTCCGTATGGCTCAAGATTTTTCTTTGCGTTATCCGTTGGTTAACGGACAGGGAAATTTTGGTTCGATCGACGGGGATTCTGCTGCCGCTTACCGCTACTGTTTAGTAGGAGAGAGTTTGGTTGTTACGGATAAAGGCCTTATCCCATTATCAGATCTTGCCAACAATGAGGGTCAAGAACAAAATATTAAAATAAAAGTCGTCTCTCATAATAAAAAAATAAATAAGGCATCAAAATGGTTCGACTCCGGAATTCATGAAACACTAAAAATAATTACTCAAAATGGCTATGAAATAGAAGGGTCGTTTAATCACCCAGTCCTTACAGTACGGGCCGATAGTTTAGAAGGAATTAAATTTGTTTGGAAAACATTAGAAAAAATAGATGAGAACGATTATTTAGTCATCGACAGATCGGATGTACTTTGGCCAGAAAAGGAACTAGATATTACAAAATACTATCCATCAGTTAGTCAAGAAAGATACAGACACATTCTACCGAAAGTCCTAAATAAAGATCTCGCCTTTATTTTAGGTGCATTATTATCCGAGGGTTTTATTGGAGAGAAGAAAATTGAATTTTGTAATTCGGATATTAATTTTATTAAAGAATTTCAAAAAAGGTGGGCCGACACATTTCCTAATAGCAGATTGCACATCTTTAAGAGACAACCTTCCTCGTATGGCAAGAAGGAATACTTCAGGCTCGAATGTTGGTGTGTAGACACGGTGCGATTCTTGAGAAATATTGGTTTGCCACCGGTTAAAGCTGCCAAAAAGAGAATACCCCATGTAATATTTTCATCATCCAAAGAAATAGCAGGAGAATTTTTAAAAGCTTTTTACGAAGGAGATGGGGGTGGGACATTAGCCCATAAGTGCTATGAAATATTTGCATGTTCATCAAGTGAGATGCTTATCAAAGAATTACAGACCCTTCTTTTGCGGTTTGGTGTTGCCAGCTCAAGAAGATATGACCGCGGAAGAAATCTTCATCGAACATCTATCCGTGGAAGTGCTAATTTTTTAGCTTTTATTAAAGATATCGGATTCTTTTCTGAAAGAAAACAGAATAAAATTTTTAAATGTTTAAAAATAATGTCTAAGGAAGTCTCTACTACAGATTTCGTACCGTATATTTCCGAATTTATTCGTTGTAATTTAAAATATATTGATAATGAATTTGCGGCAAAGCATAATTTTGATCGTTATCCTGCCATGGCTCAAAATTACGAGAGGATATGTTCAGTTGCTGAATCACGACGAGGCCTGGATTTTTATAAACTTTTTGAGGGCTTATTAGAAAACCATTACCTTTTTGAGAAAGTAAGGTTTATTGAGAATACTGGACATAAACGGGTCTATTCAATTAGGGTTGATAGTGACTGCCACTCTTTTGTGGCAAATGGTTTTATAAATCACAATACCGAGGCCCGCTTGGCTCCTATCTCTGAGCAACTTCTTGCCGACATAGACAAGCAGACGGTTAATTTTACAGATAATTTTGATGGCACCATGAAAGAGCCGGTTGTTTTGCCTACCCGTATTCCAAATCTTCTTATCAACGGCTCCATGGGTATTGCCGTCGGTATGGCAACAAATATTCCACCCCACAACCTAACCGAGGTTTTGGATGCTTTGGCCTATCTTATTGATAACAAAGACGCAGACATATCGGATTTAACCCAATTTATCAAAGGGCCTGATTTTCCGACCGGCGGAATCATATATAACGAAAAAGACATAACTACTGCCTATGCCACCGGCCGGGGACCCATAATAATGAGAGGTCAGGCCGATATCGTGGAAAATAAAAAAGGATTTCAAATAATCGTTTCCGAGATTCCTTATCAGGTAAACAAGGCCGAGCTTATAATAAAGATGGTGGACCTTGTAAAAGAAAAGAAGATTGACGGTATCAAAGATATCCGTGATGAGTCTGACAGAGAGGGGATGAGGATTGCCATTGATTTAAAACAGGACGCTTTTCCAAAAAAAGTTCTAAACCAGCTTTTTAAACATACAGAACTTCAGAAAGCTTTTCATTTCAACATGCTGGCACTGGTTGATGGTGGCACTCAACCCCAGATTTTAGGATTGAAGGGATTGTTGGAGAAATTTATTGACCATCGCCGTGACGTTGTGGTCAGGAGAACAAAATATGACCTTCAAAAAGCTAAAGACAGAGCCCACATTCTTGAAGGGTTAAAAAAGGCGCTTGACCACATTGATGAGATAATCAAAATAATCCGTGCTTCCGATTCAAAAGAAGATGCTTTCAATAATTTAATAAAGAAATTTAAATTTTCCGACAAACAGACGACGGCTATTTTGGATATGAGATTGCAGGCTTTGGCCGGTCTGGAAAGAAAAAAGATAAACGATGAGTTGAAGGAAAAAAAGGACCTCATTGCATATCTGGAAGAATTACTGGCCAGCCCGAAGAAAGTTTTGGGTGTTATCAAGGAAGAATTCAAGGAAATCAGAGAAAAATTCGGAGACGAGAGACGGACAAAAGTTGTGAAGTCGGCTTTAAGAGAAATAGGCGACGATGAATTGATGCCGGAAGAGGATTCCTTATTTATGATTACCCATAGCGGGTATATAAAAAGAATGCAGCCTGAGGGACTAAAATCTCAAAAACGCGGCGGTAAGGGATTAATCGGCATGGCTACCAAAGAAGAAGATGTCGTTTCCCAGTTTTTCATGGCCAACACTCATGACAGCTTGTTGTTTTTCACCAACTCCGGAAAAGTATTCCAAACAAAAGGATATGAAGTTCCGGAATCCACCCGTCAGTCAAAAGGAAAAGCGATAGTTAATTTTTTGAACATATCACCTAACGAGTTAATTACTGCAGTAGTTCCGATTCCGAAAGACCAAAAGGGAATGTATCTGTTTATGGCCACCTCTCACGGTGTAATAAAAAAGGTGGATGCCGACTCACTCTCTCAAGTAAGAAGTAATGGAATTTTGGCGATTAAATTAAAAGGCAACGACGAATTAGGGTGGGTTTTGTCTACTTCGGGCAATGACCAGATTATGTTGGTTACTTCCGGAGGAAATGCAATCCGTTTTAAAGAAAAAGACGTCAGACCCATGGGAAGAGGCGCGTCAGGCGTTATAGGTATTCGGCTTCCCGCTGCCGAAATTGACGGGGCGTTAAGCGGCAGAGACCAGTCCCTGACGGGACGACTAAAGGTCGGTACAAGACAATCTCGGCACTGGGGCGAAAAAGTTGTCGGAGCCGATATCATCCCTTCAGGGGTTGAAAAGGGTTTGAAGATTTTAGTTGTAATGGGAAATGGTTATGGCAAAAGAACAGATCTTAAATTTTATAAAATTCAAGGCAGAGGCGGGAGGGGAATTATGACCGCAAAGGTTACACCAAAAACAGGAAAACTGGTTTCAGCTCACATTACTTCGGAAGAAAACAAAGAACTCATTGCTGTTTCTAAAAAAGGACAGGTAATCCGCACATCAATAGATAGTGTTTCGGTTCTTGGCAGAGCTACTCAAGGAGTCAGGGTTATGAGACTGGATTCAGGTGACGGATTGGCATCGGTGGTGGTGGTGTAACTACCCCTTGACAGATTTTGTAGGAAAGAGTATGATACAGAGTGATGCTGGGGAAGGGGTCGTTCGATCGGCCTGTCCAGCAGCGTCGTGGGGTGGGGTTCTGGGGGTTCCCGGAGCTCCACCCGCTCCATTTTAAAAACTATAATGTCTCGCGAAATTGGCTTGAAATATGGATTTTCGGTCAATTCCGCGAGGCTGGCATGAAACGCAAACACTAAAGGTTCCACCTGGATGTGTCCTTGGGCCAACATACCCTGGGTTCTGGGTGGTCACACGGCGTGCAATGCCAAGCGTGAAGGCGCCAGCCTCGCTTCGTTCTTTGTTCTGTAACGCGGCTCCTTCGGGAGCCGTCTATTGTTTTTAAGAATCCGTTAGCATTTACGCCGACGGATTTTTTAGTTTTAATTTGAATTTTTATTGCCAATTTACATCAAACACCTAACCAACCGGCGGAGGTAGCGTGCTTTTATGAAATCAGCCCCGACGTTTCAGTCGGGGCCCCGACACGTTATCGTCGGGGTAATATTTTTAAAAAGTGCGCTACGCAGCATGCATAGAGGTTGTGTAAGCTGTCTTTGTTTATAACTCAATTCTTTACCATTCTTAATCATGGTAAAATAATAAGTATGGAATCAGTAAATATGCCTACGAGCGGGTTGGGGACCAATCTTGGAACTGGGGGTTTTATGAATCCTGAAAAAATCGTCAGTGGTTTTGGAATTAAAGAAGGAATGAAGATTGCGGACTTTGGTTCAGGGGCCGGTTATTTTACTATTTTACTTGGTCAAAGGGTTGGTGTTGACGGAAAAGTTTTTGCCTTAGATATTCAAGAATCAGCGCTGGATAACGTCAGGGTAAAAGCAAAAGCCGCTGGACTTGAGAACGTTGAAACAATCAGAAGTAATCTTGAGGTTGCGGGTAGTTCCGGTTTAGCAGACAATTCCCAAGATATGGTGCTTCTCGCAAATATTCTTTTTCAGTCTGAACAAAAGCCGGACATAGTCAAAGAGGCTGTCAGGGTTTTAGTAAGCGGAGGATCTTTAGTTGTGATTGATTGGAAAAGAACAGCTGGTGGTTTTGGGCCACCAGATAACTTAAGAACTGATGAGATTGCAATGCGTTCGCTTGTGATGGGGGAGGGATTGCTTTTTGAAAACGATGTTGATGCCGGGCAGTTTCATTACGGCATGAAATTTAAAAAACCTTGAATTGAATACAAATAAGATCTTCTATATTTTAGTCGGTTCAATAGCGATTGCTGTATTTATTGCGGTGATTTTGATTTTGAGAGGAATTGGAGGCGGCAAGGTTCAGTCTGCTACTCTTGAATTTTGGGGAGTTTTTGATGATAGAAGCGCTTACGACAAAGTTATCAGCGACTTTCAGAGTCAAAACCAGGGAACAAAAGTTTTATATAGACAGTTTTCTTATGAAGATTACGAAAGGAGTTTGATTGATGCCTTGGCTGCCGGCACCGGACCGGATATTGTTATGGTTCATAATACTTGGTTGCCAAAACACGGTGATAAACTCAAAACATTGCCGGCCACGATGCCCGGACAAAAACAGCCACTATTGACTATTCAAGATTACAAAGCCAATTTTGTTGATGTGGCTTTTGATGACTTTGTTTTCAATAATCAGATTTATGGCCTACCTCTTTATGTAGATACTCTGGCACTGTTTTACAACAAAGACATTTTTAACAGCGCCGGTATTACTCGTCCGCCTCAAAATTGGGAAGAGTTCAATTCTGATGTGGAGACAATAACCCGATTGGACGGTAGTGGTCAGATTACCCAGTCTGCTGCAGCCATTGGTACAGCTAGGAATATCAATCGTTCCACTGATCTTTTGTCGGCGCTAATGATTCAGACCGGAGTAAAAATGACGGATACTGATAACAGAAGCGCTTCATTTGCTCGTTCTTTTAACAGTACTCCGGTAGGAGAACAGGCCCTGAGATATTATACTGACTTCGCCAATCTATCAGTCAGAACTTATACGTGGAATGATGTTCAGCATTATTCCGTTGATGCTTTTGTAGAAGGTAAAACTGCAATGATGTTTAATTATTCTCATGAGGTAGAGGTTTTAAAAAACAAATCTTCTCGTCTTAATTTTGGCATAGCACCCATGCCTCAAGTTTCAAGTACCGATATAAAGAATTATGCTAATTACTGGGGTGCAGGGGTTTCAGTGGGTTCAAAATATTCCAATGAAGCTTGGAAATTTGTTGCGTATCTTACATCAAGAGAAGGAGCTCAAAGCTATCTAAGCGCAACTCTCCGACCATCGGCAAGAAGAGAATTGATTGAACTCCAGAGAAACGATCTTGACCTTGGGGTTTTTGCGGTCCAAGCATTATCGGCCCGTTCTTGGTATCAGATAGATAACACAGCAATAGAAACAATATTTGCCGATATGATAGACGATGTTAATTTTCACAGGTCATCTGTTAAGGATTCTCTGGAGAATGCCGAATCGCGGGTAAATGTCTTGATGCAACGGAGTCGATAAAAAATTTACAATTACCAATTTACAATTTCCAATGAATGTATCAATTGATCAATTGTTTCATTGAAAATTTATTGAAAATTGAAAACTGAAAATTGATAATTCCAAAAACAGGCAAAAAAATAATAGTTCTGACGGTGCTTGTTTTTATTTTGTTGCCAGTTTTTGTCCAAGCAGCTCCTTCATGGTGGCCATTGGTTCCGTGCGGACTTAGTAGTCAAGATGATCCTAGTACGCCTCAAACTGAAGGCGCTTGTACTCGTTGCGACTTACTCAAACTTCTTAAAAACATTATTGACTTTCTTTTGGTTGGATTGATGCCTCCTGCGGCAGCGATACTTTTTGTTTGGGGAGGATTTTTGATTTTAATGGGTGGAGCAAATCCCGGTTGGATATCTCAGGGTAGAAGTATTTTTTGGAATACAGCCATGGGGATTGCAATCATTTTGGCATCATGGCTTATTACCAATTCTATAATAAGAAGTTTGGCCGAAGACAACATTGCTCCCGAATGGTGGAAGCTTGAGTGTCGAACCACAATTCCTGTTCCTACACCTACACCTACACCCACACCCACACCCACACCCACACCCACACCCACACCCACACCCACACCCACACCCACACCCACCAATTTAG
>Ga0209542_10021329_pt1 | contig 10163 bp, 7 predicted proteins | sample RifCSPhighO2_01_FD_184028 | JGI IMG/M metagenome (GOLD analysis project Ga0209542, IMG submission 184028) | Soil microbial communities from Rifle, Colorado - Rifle CSP2_plank highO2_0.1 (SPAdes) (version 2) | ecosystem: Environmental > Terrestrial > Deep subsurface > Rock core/Sediment ...
ATATTCTAATTTTAATAATTATTATTTATTTTATAAGCAGGTTGTAATTGATGTAGAAATTAACTACTAAGTGTAATGAATATAATATGATATATATACCGTAACCTTTAAATAGTGGTTACATAATCGATTTTTAAACAAATATCGATATTTGGGGGGTTTAATATGAGTAAAAAATTCATAATTAGCTTATTTACAGTGTTATTTTTAGGATTAACATTAGTAAGCGCTGCAGATTTAACTAACTTAGGTATTTCTCCATCGCCGGCTACAATTATTGGTTTGCCGGGAGAGAATAAGGCTGTAACTGTTCAGTTTACTAATAATGTTGGATCAACTTTAAATTTAGTCATATCAAAAGTTGACCTTATAGGACAAAATCCTACTAATTTACATAAGATTTTATTAAGTCAAATTAATGTAAATCCAACAAGTTTTACATTAAATAATGGGCAACAGCAAAATGTTGCTATTTCGTTAATTATACCTACTGGATTAAATGCTGATACTTACAAGGGCACTTTTAGTGTTAGTGATGGAGTAGACAGCAAGAATTTTGATGTTTTGGTTACTATACAACCACAGGCAAATTTTGAGATTTTAACATTTACAGAGACTAATCCTTTAGTTATAAGTGGCCAGGAAGATTCAAGTGTAAGTGGAACTTTTTCAGTTAGAAATACTGGTAGTTCAACTTTAACATTTGACCAAACCACTAGCTATGATATTAGCGGATTAGATTTAAGTGATACTAAGAGAACCATAACTTTATCTTTTCCTACCACATTTACTGTGGCTCCGGGAGAGACTAGATCTATAGTTATAAACGCCAATGTACCTGCTAATATAGATATTGATACTTACGATGGTATTTTAAAAGTAATTAGCGGAAATATACAAAAAACATTCAAACTAGAGATAAGAATACATCCTGAACTTTGTAAAGATGGAGTTGTAGGTGATTTTAGTTTAGATATAGATCAACCAGACAGCGGAGATGAATTTGCTCCTGGCGAGACTATTGATATACAAGTCAATGTCGGAAATGATTTTGATAAAAACATAAATGATATAGTTGTAAAAGCATTCTTATATGATGTTGACGAAGATGATAAAATAGAAGAAGTTGAAAGCGACCCCGAAGATATTGATGAGGGTGATGATAAAGACTTTGATTTAAGCTTAGAAGTACCTGATGACATTAAAGCAGATGATGAATTTATTCTATTTGTAAAAGGATTTGAAGAGGGCAATGAAGATGAACATTGTGCTGAAAGCCAAGTAAGTGTTGACATACAGAGAGAGAAACATGACGTTATCATACCTAAGAACGGCATAAATATTCAACCAACACTAACTATTAGACAAGGTGAAAGTTTTGATGTTTCGGTTAAAGCCTTAAATGTTGGTGAATCTGATGAGGACGGCGTTACACTTAGATTGAATATCCAAGAATTAGGTATAAGTGAAACTTCACAATCTTTTGATTTAGAAGACGGTGAAAGTGATGATAATGAACAGATTCAGAGATTTAATCTATTAAAAGTACCAAATGATGCTAAAATAAAAACATATTCGATTGAAGCAACTGTAACTTTTGATGATGGTGACTCAACAAACACCGGTTTTGGAGAATTAACTGTTATTGAAGGCGAACAACCTGTTGTAACTGAACCTGTTGATGTTTTAAATGTGCAATCAGCAAGTGAAACTACTGCTAATACTTTTGATGTTAGAGCAATTTTAACTAATGACTTAGAAGAAAATGTAGTGTATACTGTTGAAGGAAGTGCAAGTTGGGCAAATTTAGTAAATCCACAAATACTTTCATTAAGAAAAGGAGAAAGCAAACCAATTCAATTTACTTTTGTTGGTAAAGAAGGATTGGAAGCTGGAAGCTATAGTGGCAATTTAATAGTAAAGGACAATAAAGGAACTATAGTTGAAAGCGATAGCTTTACTGTTGCCGCAGCAGGCACTAAGAAAGATACTACAGGAATTACTGGATTTACTGTATTTGAAGGAATTTCAGGAAGTACTGTATTATTCGTAATTGGTGATATTGTCTTGGTAGTTATTGCTATCTTCTTTATTAAGATGATTTTTTCATCTGGTAAAAGAAGAAGAGACAACATTATGATGCCTCCACCAGGCAAAATGGATAAGGTTAAATTATAATAGCTTTTCTTAGAAAGAAAGCCTAGGAAAGAAGATAAACCTTTCTTTTCTTTTTTTATACTTTTTAAATGGCAATAGAAGATCATTTTCCAAGCACTATGGCTGGAAAGCTATCCCCAATTAAGGTTGATTTGATCGGTGGTGGTAGTCAATTAACGCTTGGTTTTAAAGATAATGAAGATGTTACTCTTTCTAGAACTTATGCTGTAATGGATAGTTTGGTTGATGCAAAAACAAAGGCGTTAGAAGAGAGGGATAGGGTTATAAAAATATTAAAAGAAAGAGGATATGAAATAGTAGATCTTTTATAAGTTTAAGCTGCTTGTCTGTATCTATTGAATGGATCATACCCTACTCTTGCTGCTGCTTCTCGGTCTACTAGGTATTCATCCTGAGATTCACCTGAATAATGTCTTCTTCTATGTGCTTTTTCATGCGCTAAAACATAGGATTTTTCTCTTGCACTTAAATGTTTTAAAACATAAATTGTGTCTGTATTTGGATCATAAGCACCTAAGATTTTCCATCCTAAACCAGAGCCTAAGCTATCTATCTCTATTACATTCTCATTAGTTGATAAATAAGATTCTAGTTCTTTATTTGAAGAAAAAACTCTTGGCCTTGTTGGTTTATAATATGGTGTGTCTATAGCTACTAACTCTTCTAAAGAATCCTGCTGTTCAGATATAATCTGTTTTAATATTTCAAGTAAAGATTCTAAGTTAGGATCTTTTGATAATCTTTCTAATTGTCTTTTTATTTGTTTTCTTTGTTTTTTAGAACCAGCTATAAAAATACCATAATCTTCTGTGATATTCTTTCCATCTGAGTACTTAAGTTCATTAATATTTGAATATGTCATTTTGTTTTTTAAAAAATAAGCGCCGACCAGGATTCGAACCTGGGAATCCGCAGATCTTTAAGTTTAACTTAAAAATTAACCGCTATCCGCCAATCGGCTGCAGGTTGGACACTTTGTTAGTTCGATCCCCTTAACCGCTTGGGTATCGGCGCTTGATTTTAATGAGATAAATTTTAATTTATATAGATTTCGTCATTACCTCTAGAAGTTATTTAATGCTGCGATTAACTTTTTCTGTTTATGTGGATTGCTAAACCCAACATACCTATAGAAATTTTTAAAACTAGTTCTCTCCATACCAAAGCCAAGCCTTTTGGTTTTTATACCATTTTTTCTTACATTTCCTACACCTACCGACACTTTTTGTGGGTTCATATTGAAATCAATCAATAGATTTCTGATTTGATTCATAAATATAACCCCATTATTCTTTATATCTTCTCTTTTATTTTGGTCTATATAGATTCTCCATCTTGTCTTGTTATTTGGGGTTATGGTAGAATAAATAGATCCTTCTGCATCATAAAAACCCGATAAAAAACTACCTTTTATTTTATTTGAACCGTTCATTATCCAACATGGTATTAAAAATTCTTGATCTGTTTTGCTTCCATTTGGCATGCCTATGTAATAAAGAAATTCGCATAGTGTTTTTGAAGAAAAGAAAAGACTAAAATCGTTTTCTTTATTTTTCTTTTTATATATTATTCCTATAGTTTTAAATGTCTTATAAATTATTGATTCAAATTTTTTGATTTCGTTAATGTCCTTTGAATAGAAAGATACAACTCCATGGGATAATTGTAAGTGTCCGTCTCCTAACAGGCCTCCAAAAAGTCTAGCTAATTCTTTTGTTGGTTTTTGTGGTATTTTTATATCTTTTCTTAAATGTAATTTAATAGTTTTCGGTATTTTAAAATTAAAAGCCATTATCATAATTAATGCTTGTTTTTATTTAAATACCCTACGCGTGGTTGTCACGTAACACTTGCTTGGAATATATATTTTGGAGAGTATAGATTTCGTAACTATTAATAGTTATTATAATTAAAGCAAAGGTTAATTAATGTGAGTTTTAGCATTTTTTTGTAATATGAAAAAGGCGATTATCTTTTGTATAATTTTGATTGGTCTTATTATTGGTGGCTTTAGTAATACTATTTATTCTAGGGAAAATAGAATATTATATGTTGATAATACATTAACTGCTGACTGTTTGAATTCAAACGGTAAACATTATGAACCCAGTCTACCAAGGGGAGGTGGCTGTATTAATGGTCTAGGAACACAGGCTTATAATACATTACAAAAAGCGGCTAATGTTGTTATTCCAGGAGATGAAGTTTTAGTCAGAGGAGGAACTTATCTGGCAAATTTAGTTATAAGAAGAAGTGGAACAGCAACAGATAGGATTACTTTTAAAAATTATCCTGGAGAAATACCCATAATTGATGGACAATTCCAAGGTTCTTATGGAATTGGAATAGGTCTTGCAGACATTACAGCAAATCAGGGACACTATATTACAGTAGAAGGCTTTACAGTCAAAGATACAGATTCCTCACAGCCAGGAATAAAGGCAACTGGTACAAGAGATTTAATACTTAGAAAAAATCATGTTTATCAAAGTGGTTATACAGAGTTAATAACCAATAATCTCCACTTAACAAAAGGAATCTCTCTTGCAGGACCAAATGAAAATGCCATTATTGAATATAATCATGTTCATCATTTATCAATAGGTATAGAATTGCGTCATTCTTCAAATTATGCTACTGACTCAGTAAATACAATCATTAGATATAACCATGTACACCATATTGGTATAGAATGTACTGAGACAGATTATATTGGCTGTTTGAATGACCAGAATTCTGCTCATGGAATGCCTATTGCCAATGGAGCTATTGATACTACAGTATATGGAAATGTAAATCACCATAACCAGGATGGGAACCTAAACACGAATGAGAATGGCCCGGGATATAATGTGTTCAGAGATAATATACTCTATCTTGCAAATTACCAAGGCTCTGCGGGAGCTAATGGATATGGATTAAAATTCAAGCCTACAGGAACACAAAGCAATAATAACGATTATGCTTATGGGAATATTATTTTTATAGGGTTTGGCGGAACAGGAACTGCTACTGGACTAATTGCAAATGTTTTTGATGGTAATGGTGCCAAGATATATCATAATTTAGTCATGAAAACAGATAATGGATTTTCAGGAAGTCAATTAAGCGGAAATCAGGCTACATATGTAAAGAATAGCGCATTTTTTAATAATAACATAAAAGATTTAGGATATAATGCATTAATTCCAGGAATTTCTGACTATAATTATGTTGAAGATGGGATTTTTCAAAGTCCAGCATTAAATCCTAATACTTTGACTGGAGCGCAGGTTGATTATACAACACAATTTAATAATATTAGACTTCTTGATATCGACAGTGATTCTGATAGAACCCCAGATATTTTAGAGCCATTAAATTATCCTAATTGCCAGTCTTCACAATGCTTTGTAGATGCAGAAGATGCATATAATTACGCAGTTGCAACAATCCAGTCTATATTTGGATTAAAATCTACTAGCGTATTTATTGATGCTGGAACTTACATTCCAGGTTATCATTGCCCTGCTTCAGGACCAGATTCTTCTGGATGCAGAGAATGGTATGGAAATGCTCCTGATATCGGTCCTATTGAGTTTAACTCTGGAAATTATGCAACTACTACTTCTACTAGTTCAACAACTAGCTCTAGCACAAGACCAACAAGTATTACATCTACAACAACTTCATCTACAAGCACAAGCACCAGTGCTTTAAGTTGTTATGATTATAATGATTTGCCTAGTTGTGTAACTAGCTTATGTGTTAATAACCAGAATGTGTTTCTTTTTGATAATTCTAGTTGCGATGATAGAGATAAGTGTACTATTGATGTATGCACTAGAATTGGATGTAGATACAGTATTAATTATACTGATTTAAGCTGTTCTACAATTGACTTTGGATGCAAAGACAAAGATAATGATGGATTATATGAACATGATAGTAAAACCTGTCCTATAGGAGCTGATGTTTGTGAAGAAAAAAAACAAGACATTAGTTTTGATGAATTGAATAATTTAAGGCCTAGAAGTTCTATACTTAACATTGATTTTAATGGTAGCGATTATAGAGAAATTAGTAATTTTAGAATATTTAAAGAAAAAAAAGCGGAGATAAAATTTAAAGAAAAACTAGATTTGGTAAATATAAATGAAAGTGGGTGCTTTGTTTCCTTGAATATTGATAATTTAGTTGAAATAAAAGATAAGAAAGTTGTAATATATAGTGAAGATTATTCTGGCTTTAATAAGCCCGCTTTAATAACTTTTTATAATGTAAACTTTAAAGATCCAAAAATAAAAAAAGATGGTGCATTATGCAATGAACTAGATTGTAAAATAATAAGTTATGATCAAACAGGAAAAATGTTAATTGTAGAAGTTAAAGGGTTTTCTGAATATCTTGTAGTGGAAGGATCTGCAAGTAATGGCGCGGGTGATAATAGTGGTGGATCTTCTAGCTCATTTAAGGATACTAAAATAATAGAGCAAATTATCTGTAAAGAAAATTGGTCTTGTGGCAAATTTGGAGAATGCATTAATGGCAAACAGATAAGAATATGTACTGATGAAAGTAAATGCGGGGCTATTAATAATAAACCAAATGGAGAAAGAGGTTGTTATGGTGAATTAATTGATAACCTTTTTATTAAAACAGAGAACAGTGGATTTAATAATCTGTTTTCTAAGGATAATAAAAAAATGAGTACTGGAACAACTATTTTAGTATCTTTTATAATAGTTGATATCATATTGTTCTTAATTGTTTATTTTGTGTTAATAAAGCATAGGGAGTACTAACCAACTTGAGGCTGCCAGGATTTGAACCTGGAATCGCGTGCGTTTTATGCGAATTATTCTCGTTCCCAGGCACGAATCGTACCAAGTTAGACTAAAGGGATATGAAGAAAGATGGATGGTGGTATAAAAACTATTGAAGCTCAATTGTTTGATCTCTTCTTGCTCCAACACCAACTCTTCTGACTGGAACCCGCAAGTAGTCTACTATTGCCTCAATATACTCTCTTGCATTCCATGGTAAGTCGCCTGCCTTTCTTGCTTGAGAAGTGTCTGTTTTCCATCCAGGAACTGTTTTGTAGATTGGGGTGCATTTATCCATTTCTGTTATTGGAAAATATTCTGCTGGCTTTCCATTTAAATAATATCCAACACAAACTTTAACTGAATCTTCTTCATCTAAAACATCAAATTTTGTTAAAGAAACTTCACTAATTCCATTGACTTGGACAGCATATTTTGCAGCAAATAAATCAAGCCAGCCGCATCTTCTTGGCCTTCCTGTTGTTGTGCCGAACTCATTTCCTCTGGTTCTTAATCTCTTTCCAGTTTCATTTTCCTGCTCTGTTGGAAAAACTCCCCTCCCAACTCTTGTTGTATAAGCTTTCATTACTCCAATGACTCTATTAAAAATAACATAAACTCCTGTTCCGGTATATGCTCCTCCAATTGTTGGATTAGAGCTAGTTACACAAGGATATGTTCCTATATCAACATCTAGCATTGTTCCTTGAGCACTTTCAAACAACAAACTTCCATTATGTTTTAAAATCATTCCAGTAATACCTTTATGAATAAATGGTAAGATAGTTTCTCTGGCTTCTAGCAACTCTTCCAAAACTTTTGATGGCTCTAGTTGCTTAGCTTTATAATAATCAAGAAGGTGATTTGAGAATCTAGTATTTTCAATAACTCTTTTTTCTAACTCACTTAAATCAAACAGCTCATGCGTTCTTATTCCTGTTCTTGCTGATTTTTCAGTATATGTCGGACCAATTCCTCTACCAGTTGTTCCTATACTTGAACCGGTTGCTGCATCTAATGCTCTGTGATAAGCAAGAGTCAAATGGGCTCGATCAGATATTGCAAGATTTTCCGGAGAAACTTTCACACCTCGAACCTGCAATTCTGAAATTTCTTTTACCAAAGCTGGAGGATCAACAACAACATTGTTGGCTATAACATTCAATTTTCCTTCTCTTAATATTCCTGAAGGAATTAAATGCAAAGCATATTTTTCATTTCCAATAACAACAGTATGCCCTGCATTTCCTCCTCCTTGATATCTCACTACAACATCATGGGCTTCTGAAAGTATATCAATATCTTTCCCTTTTCCTTCATCTCCCCATTGCATTCCTACTATAAGCGTGTTCATTTTAATATACCTTAAACAACCAACTTTCCAAATTGATTACAGACAACTGCTAAAATTCTTACATTATCTAATAATTTATCTAGTGACATTATTTATAAAAATAAATTACTCCTTTTTATTTCATCGTGGGACTGTTGATTTTCTTTATCAAACCTTAGTTCTCCTGCATACATTTTTCTATGAAGTTCAGCTATGTTCCTACAATCTTGTACTTCGAGGGCATGAATTAACCCATCACGGATTAATGGAACCCACATATGAATGCTGCCCCTGTATTTTACCCTTGCTAGTATTCCTTCTGGAAGTCGCGTATAACCTCTACAAGAACCAACATTGGCCTCAGCAGATCCCATTCCCCTATAAACTTTGGTTGGTAGTCCTGTTTCACGATCTATTATAACTTCTCCCGGACTTTCTTCTGTCCCAGCAAGTAAATTTCCAAGCATTGCACAATGTGCACCAATCGCAATTGCTTTAAAAATATCTCCTACTTCTCTTAATCCACCGTCTGCTATGGTACTAACCTTTGTATCAACTAATGATCTTGAACATTCATAAACTGCTGTTGCTGGTGCACGAGCAATACCAATTGCTCCAGCTGTTGTACATGTTGATCCAGAACCTTGACCATTGCGGTATGCGTCAATTCCCTCTTCAGCCAGAAACTTTGCTGCCTCTCTTGTGGATATATTTCCTCCTATTAATAATTTGTCTGGAAATTTATTTTTTATATATCTTATCGTATCTCTTGCATATTTGGTGAAACCTTGTGAAGCATCAACTATAACTCCATCTGCACCAGCAGCAAATCCAAGCTCTAATCTTTCGTGTGCCTCTGGCCGCGTATCAACTGCAAAAATAACTCTTAACCTGTTATTAGCATCCTTTGTAGCCAGAGGATATTGTTCACTTTTTTCAATATCTCTTCTTGTCACCAGATATTTAAGATTACAAACACCATCAACTATTGGTAGTGATGATATATGGTTCTCCCATAAAATCTCTTTTGCTCTATCTAGAGTAACTGGATACTCTGCTACAACTAAATTTTCCAAAAGTATCATTCTGTCTCTTACTTTTAGATCTGTTCTTGATCCTCTGAAATAATCATATTTTCTTAGTAAGCCTACTAGCCTTCCGTTGTTTTTACCATCGGCGGTTACAGGAAAAGTCCTGATAACCCAATCACCTATTCTATTTTTTTCTCCGACTTCAATTGCCTGTACAATGGTCATATCTGGTGATATAGTAACTGGGTTCTCGATAAATCCATTCTGAAATCTTTTAACTCTAACAATTTCCTTAACTTGCATATCTATACTTGGTTTTCCATCTCCTCCTTTATGATTGTAATGTATTGCCCCTATACCACCTTGTAAAGCTAAAGCAATACAAAGTTTATCATTGGTTACTGTATCCATTGGAGAGGCAATTATGGGGGTTTGTAGTTTTATTCCTTTACCTAATTCTGTTTCTAAAGAAATATCCCCTCTATCTATATTAGCAAATTGAGTATTGAGAGTTGTAAAATCTGAATAAGACAGCCCGATTCCTCTTTCAAATAATTCCTCTGCTGATAAACCAGAAGCCATTTCTTGAATCATTGATTTTCAGTAAATTTGGTCTTTTATAATTATTATTAATTTGTGAAATATATTTTAATTAAGATATTGCTCACTTTATATTGAACTTGTTTTAATTTGAAAATGTAAAAACGGGCCCGATCGGATTTGAACCGACGACCCCCAGCTTGCTTCTTAAAATAGAAGGCTTGCACAGTTTTTTAGACTTTGGTGCTCTATCCAAGCTGAGCTACAGGCCCATAG
>Ga0209542_10021330_pt1 | contig 10162 bp, 11 predicted proteins | sample RifCSPhighO2_01_FD_184028 | JGI IMG/M metagenome (GOLD analysis project Ga0209542, IMG submission 184028) | Soil microbial communities from Rifle, Colorado - Rifle CSP2_plank highO2_0.1 (SPAdes) (version 2) | ecosystem: Environmental > Terrestrial > Deep subsurface > Rock core/Sediment ...
TGTAAAATTTGTCGCGCCCCGCCCCCTTACTTGTTGGTCCTCCATTTCTGTTTTGAAGCCGATACGGTATCTTTGAACCGACTTCTCTCCATGACAATTTGTAATTAAAATCCTCTTGTATCCACATCCACTTGAGCATCTCCAAAAATTGCCGAGAATCAATCCCGCCGAGTTTTGGCGGCTCTTTGTCTATCACATTATGACTATGCACTCGCACAATCATTTCCCAAAAAGATGCGTTGCCTTTCTTATGTGCTTCAAAATCTTTCAATAAATTTGCATAGGTAAAATGAACTGAACTGCCCTCACTCCCTTTTTCGAATGGAACAACTTCAAAATCAAAAAGATTTGCCCAAAGTGCCGAATTCTTGTTTGGTTTTTTGAGCGCACGCGGTTTTAACTTATAACCAGGATAACGAATTCCGATGCGTGGTTTTGCAAGCGTCCCTTCCACGACAAACAAATACGAACCGACTGCTTTCGTATGATACGGGAGTAGCGCGTCCGCGAGATGCTTAAAAATATACGAATCGCCAGGTATATGTATTTCTCTTATTTTTGCCATATTATTTGATGAAAAAATCGAGTGGCTTTTTGTAAAGTTTTGCAAATTCTTTCAACTGCAAAACATCAAATCGTCTTTGTCCCGATTCAATTTTTGAAAGATAAGACTGCGTCTTACCAAGTTTCTTCGCAACCTCAATTTGCCCTAGCCCAGACTCAAGACGCGCCTTTTTCAAGCGTTCAACGATTAAATTATGGTCTTTTGTATATAGTGCTCTAGGCATTACATTGTTAGTATAGTATTCCATTGTGTATTATTCCAAACTGCCATATACTATATTCATGACTAAGCCCGCCCGAAATTCGCCAAAAGAAATCAGCGGAGCAAATGGAAAATTCCTCCCCAAACCCCTCCTTTTCCATTTGCGACATCCGAATTCAGAAAAGAATCAGCCGAAGTTTTGGCAAATCCTTTCCCCAAAAAATAGTTTTGCCAAAACTTCGTCCACATCGTTCCGCCACCTGCCTGAATACTTGGAAGGCAGAACCCCGAAAGAAAAACACCCTTTCCTTTTTCAAAAGAAATTTCACCACCGCCAAATCAAGAAAGCAAGGAGTGTTTTTCTTTCGGGGTTGCCGAGGCTCTGCGAGGCAGTGGCGGAACGATACGAGCGTACGAGGCAGTTTCAAGCCACCACGCGCTCCGCGCGTGCGATTAGTCGACATCAGGGTTGCTTTCAAAATACATTCGAACTTTGTACAATGAATACCGCTTGACATTACTTTTGAGATAGTGTATAATAAATCACCGAGTAAGAAGGGCTTTGATGCGGTCTGGAATCGGCGGGTGAGTTGAGAATAATCTCGTGGTCCAACTGCTTGCACCGCTACCTTTTACGCCAAAGGGGTTATTTATGAATAGATGCGCGGTGGCGAGATTTGCGCTCTTCATCGGCACAGTGTAGCTACCGATTTTCTGAAGAGCAGAAGCGAGGCCCTCGGGATAGCGCGTGAGCAGAGCACCCGAAGCGTCGGCGAGGTATTCACGACGGCGCGAGATGGCGAGCTGGATTAATTTCGCGGCTATTGGGGCGAGTACGATAGCGACAACCGTGAGAACCATCATGAGCGCGTTTGCATTTTTATTGTCACTGCTTCTACCGCCACCAAAAAAAGACATTCGTAGAAAGATGTCGGCGAGTATGGCAACGACGCCGGCGAGCACCACTGCTATCGTCATGAGGAGTATGTCGCGGTTCTTTATATGCGAGAGTTCGTGCGCGATGACTCCCTCTAGCTCGGGGCGAGTCAACATAGAGAGGAGCCCCGTCGTCGCGCAGACGACGGCGTGATTCTCATCGCGGCCGGTCGCGAAAGCGTTCGGCGCCATGTCGTCAATTATATATAACTTCGGTTGAGGAAGTCCTGCCGTAATCGCGAGATTCTCGGTAACAGTATAGAAATCAAAAAATTCTTCGCGCCTCGCCGGTCGCGCATGATTCAAGGAGAGTACGAGCTTGTCAGATTGCCAATATGCGTAAAAGTTCGTCGCCACAGCGATAAATACGGCAACATAAAGAATCGCTGGGTTGCCGTAATACCAAGAAATGGCGTAGCCGACGGCGATAACGACGATTAAGAATCCGAACACAAGCAAGAATGTCCGGCGAATATTACTTGAGCGTTGCTCGTAAAGATTCATACTTCTCTATTTTCGCTTTTCTCCTTATATATTTCAACCCGATTCCGACCGCCCCGCTTCGCCGCGTAAAGGGCCTTGTCAACTAGCTCATATAAGATTTTTGCATTAGTTGAATTTTTGGACGAAATAACACCGAAACTCGCAGTAACTTTAAGCTCTAGATAGGAATGGAACGATAACCCTTCAACCTTCGCGCGAAGTTTCTCCGCTTCGCGCACGGCAACCGCTTCATCCGCCCCGGGCATAAGAACCATAAGCTCCTCCCCGCCGACTCGTGCGACTGTGTCCGTCTCGCGGACCGATTTCATAAGAAGTGCGACGATACCTCGCAGGACTTCGTCTCCAGCCGGGTGCCCGAGCGTGTCGTTAACCTCTTTGAAATGGTCAATATCTATGGAAATTATAGAAACCACACTGAGCGACTTACCACTAGCGCGATGTTCCTCTACTTCTCCGCGAATAATCTTGAGAGCCTGTTCTAGCTCTCGTTCAAAGACTGTGCGGTTACTCGCGCCTGTAAGCTGGTCAATGCCGGCCTGTTTTTCTAGATATTCAATTCTCTCTTTAAGCAAAAGATTCTCTACCTCAAGCACTTTCATTTTTAACACTTCCATTGTGTGGTTTTGTAGTGAGCCTGCCGAATTAGAACTGCACCTTCACCGGTTCGGCGGCCGCTGCGTCCGCCGATGAGAGTTCAAAGAGGTCCATCGGCTTGAAGCTGAATGAAGAAGCGATGATGTTCCCAGGGAACGACTGCTCCGCAGTGTTGAGCGTCATCACGGTCGTGTTATAGAAGCGGCGCGAAGCTTGAATCTTGTCCTCGGTATCGCCGAGCTCTTTCTGCAGCTGGAGAAAGTTCTGATTCGCTTTCAGGTCTGGATACGCTTCAGAAACTGCGAAGAGTGTCTTCAGAGCGCCAGAGAGCTGATTTTCTACGCGAGCTTGGGTAGCTGGAGTAGAGCTAGAAGCTCCCATAGCGGTGGCGCGCGCCTTCGTTACGCTTTCAAAGGCGCTGGACTCATGTGTGGCATAACCCTTCACGGTCTCTACCAGATTCGGAATGAGGTCATAACGGCGTTTCAACTGTACTTGAATATCGGCCCATGCCTCCTTCGCTTGATTAACGAGCGCAACGAGGTTGTTATATGCGTAAATGGCCCATAGCACGACTAGCGCGACCGCTATTAATATGATGGTGGTTGTGGACATGTGTAAAGTATATACTACCCATGTTAAGATTCAAGCAAGTTAAATTATAAGATAATTTATTATTATGAATGGAAAAACCATTAGCATACTTATTGTGATTATTGTTATTTTAGGAGGATGGTATCTGCTTAAGGGCACTCCCGCGAAGGCGCCGACAACTAATACCGAACAAACTCCTGTTGCCACTGAAACTGCCGCAACAACTTCAGTTGCTTCGCCCGGTGTAACTGTCGCATACACCGACCAGGGTTTTTCGCCAAACAGCATCACAGTATCTCTCGGAACAACCGTGACATTCGTTAATCAGAGCTCTGGAGGCATGTGGGTCGCTTCAGCGAAACATCCAGACCATACGGTTTATAGCGGCACGAGCTTGAGTCAACATTGTCCGGACACGACTAATTCGACATTTGACGCATGTACCGCATCAGCGCCTGGCGGTTCGTATTCTTTCACCTTCAATAAAGAAGGAACATGGAAATACCATGACCATGTGAATGCATCTCAATTCGGCACAGTAATCGTAACCGCCGCATCAACGCCTACGCCGATATAAAGCATGTTCTGAAATGAGGCGTTAGTATATAAGAGTGAACCCAGAAGATGTTATTGAAAAGCACTTCACGCGATTGAAGCCCGAACAGAAGCGAGCGCTGAAGAAGCTGGGAATACGGACAATTCGCGACTTGCTGTATCACTTTCCTGCCCGCTATGAATCGGCGGGACAGACCGGGACGATAGCTGGCGTAGCGGCTGGCGCAGAGGTGACACTCTACGGCACGGTGAGAAAGCCAGACATTCGCAGGACATGGAAGAGTCGTCGACCCATCGCCGAGGCGTATTTAGAAGATGCATCGGGAAAAATTAAGATGATGTGGTTCAGTCAGCCCTACATCGCGAAGACACTTCATGATGGAATGGTTGTAAAAGTGAGCGGGCGCGTGGCTGGCACGGGCACGAAAGTGTATCTCGCAAACCCCGCGATAGATAAGTCACCAATAACGCCCGAAGAAATTCACGATTCTTTATTTGCGAAGAGTACTGAAACGGACGAACAAGAATTCTATCCGGTGTATCCGGAAAGTCAGGGCATCTCATCGCTCTGGTTCTTACATGCAGTACGGAAAGTGTTCGAGTCAAAAGTGCATGAGAATCTTGCCGACCCGATACCCGCAGAAATATTGGAGAAATATAACTTGCCCTCGCTCTCTTCTGCAATCGTTTTCATGCACGCGCCGCGGAGGCTCTCTGACGCCACCGCGGCACGGAAGCGCTTTGCATTTGAAGAAGTGTTTGCGCTTCAAGTAGTGATGCAGAAACGCCGCAGAACTCTCGGCGCGCAAAAGGCGCTAGCAGTCGCAGTGGACAGAAAAGAGCTCGCAGACTTCGTCGCCTCGTTCCCCTTTCCCGCTACAGATGCGCAGATGCGTGCGATTGAAGCAATCGTTAGCGACTTTGAAAAAACGCATCCAATGTTGCGACTCCTTGAGGGCGATGTGGGGAGCGGCAAGACCGCAGTCGCCGCGGCGACCGCGTACCTCGTCGCAACTTCTAAACCAACAGGAAGAATTGCAGGGACATTGCAGGTAGCATATCTCTGCCCAACTGAGATTCTGGCGAAACAACATTTCTCCACTTTCGTTTCTTATTTTCGCGACCATCCTATACCAATCGGTCTCATTACTGGTAGCGAATGTAGGAAGTTCCCTTCCCGGGTAGCGTACCGACTACCCTACTCAGAATCGGCCAAACTCTCAAAGGCGGCGTTTAAAAAAATGGTGGCGAACGGTGAGATACCGATAGTTATAGGCACGCACGCGCTCATTGAAAAATCGCTCTCATTTAAATATTTCGCATACGCAATAATAGACGAACAGCACCGTTTCGGCACGATGCACCGACAAAAGCTAGCGACTAAAGGAGACATCATGCCGCATTTGCTTTCAATGACGGCGACGCCGATACCTCGCACGCTCGCACTCACTATCTATGGCGACTTGGACTTAACGCTACTTGATGAAATGCCGGCTGGCAGAAAGTCTGTCATAACTGAAGTGCTTGGTTCAGAAAAGCGCGAGCGAGCGTATGAGTGTGTTCGCACCGAATTATCCGCGGGTCATCAGGCGTATGTAATTTGTCCCAGAATAGACGAGCCCGACCCACAAAAAGAATTAGCTTTGCAGGCGAAGTCAGTAAAAGCAGAGGCGGTGCGTCTCTCTCGCGAAGTTTTCAAAGATGCGACGATAGAAATTTTGCACAGCAAAATGAAGCCGTCAGAAAAAGAGAATGTAATGAAGAGATACGAAAACGGCGAGATAGATATTCTTGTCGCCACCTCAGTCGTTGAAGTAGGCGTCAATGTCCCGAATGCGACGGTGATATTGATTGAGGGCGCAGAACGCTTTGGATTAGCGCAACTCCACCAACTGCGCGGGCGCGTCCTACGAAGTACGCATCAATCATATTGTTTCGCACTCCCCGAATCTTTTGGCGAGACGACAAGAGAGAGGATGAAAGCATTTTCATCAGCGAAAAACGGCTTTGAGCTCGCCGAGTATGACCTCACTCTGCGAGGCGCGGGAGAGCTCGGTGGCGGGAAGCAATGGGGCGTCTCTGACATCGCGATGGAAGCATTAAAAAATATAAAGCTTGTAGAAGCCGCGCGCGCCGAGGCGGCGCGCGTCGTCTACCTTGACCCCGAATTAAAAAACCATCATGCCCTCGCCGCGCGCGCTCTTACGGCTGACAAAGAGATGCATTTAGAATAAGTGGAGTCTAGTTTTAATTCTCTATGTCTAAAAACTAATATTTAGAGTTTAAAGAGGGTAGTTTTTAAACAACTGTCGTGTGCGTTTATAAGTACGGGAGTACCGTCGGTTCTAACCTTATAAGTATTTGTTATGCCGCAATCTCCAATCTCATCATACACACTTATTGTCCCTTTTGCGGAGTCGAAGGAAAGAATGCGGGCGAAGACCACGCCTTCAACGTCTTCATGGAAGATTGGGGTATGGTCATAATAAGGGACAGTGACCGAATATCCGTCAAACCCTCGTATACGGCGAACTAAGCCCGGTTTCTCCTCAAGAAAAGAAAAATAACTGCAACCGCCATTTCCGCAATCAAACATTCGTATGGGAGCTACGAAGTAAAGAGTCTTACCATCGACGAAGGTCATCTTTATAACATTTGAATCTTCGCCACAAAGAAAGTCAGAGAGTGGATACAGATTGTTGAAGTCAGCGAGCTTCTTCATTGGACTATTGTCACCTGCTTCGTAATTTTTACGGCAACTCGCACTATCAACGGCATCGTCTATAATTTTCTTGATGGTTGGATCTATGTTCCCAGAGTTGTAATCCTCCGCTCTTTGTAGAGCTTCTTTACAATCATTCTGTTGAAAAAAATCCCGTCTAGCATCTGCCCAATCTCCGGCGGAAGCGTTTGGATATTTGTCATAAAAATAACTTGTCCACTCCTTAAGTGCGGCTAGTTGTTCTTCATGGGTCGCGTAGTCGTCAGGGCACTTTTGCTGACTCTGCACAATTTGTTCGTTATGAAAAGAATCCCTCCATGTAACAAGACTTATTGCTACTGCCAACCCAATGATTACTATTACCACCCCAATAACGACACCTTTGCCGATATCTGCGGCAATATGTTCACTTGGGTACAAAAAAGAAAACTTCTCACGCATCATTCTTTCCCAATAAGGCTCTTTCATATTTTGCGAAATTAGAATTTACTTGTGTCGGTTACTTAACCATTCTTCCAAATCCTCGTGCCAATCTTTCGCCCACAAAGCACGGTCACAATCACGAAGAGACATTCCTTCTTCACGAAGACTCTTAACGGCAGGCAAGTAATCGTTAAAGTACTCATCCACAACATCCGTGTGATATGTGATATCGAGCAAATCTTCTTTACCCCTGTCTTTCTTCTGTGGAACTTTAATCCACTTACCATACTTATACAATTGCTTACGGACACGAATATCGTAAATGGTAAACTTTTTTGGATAGAGTATGGTCAAGATTGCAGATGCCGTCGCCAGTTTGATACCTTTCCTCTTTTCCTTATCATCCTCTAACAATATTCTTAGACGTTCCTTCGGATCTGCTTCTTTATAAATATCTCCAGTCAACTTTTTTATCTCTCCGTCTTTCAAGTAAGCAAGTTTCCCTTTCCCAAACTTTGCATTTTTCCACTCAATAATTGAAAAGAATTGTTTCGCTGTGAGGAATCCTTTTGTCTCAAAGTGAGACCGCACTTGTTTTTCAAGATACTTTTCTAGCCAGTAATATTTGAGATATTCTTTCATATCTGTGCAGTATTCTTGAATTAGTCCGAACCGCTTTCACCGCCTGCGGCGGCGAGGAATTCCCCCCGCGAAAATTCGGAAAGGCGGCGGCCTGCCCGCCGAAGTCTTGACGAAGGAGGGAGCCGCATCGCTGACAATTTCAAGTTTTTCTTTGGCGGCATTAAATCCAAGAATTCTCAAAGCGAATATCTAAAGAATAACGAATTTATAAAATTATGCCAATCATTTCAATTTTAGAAAAAATTAAAACCCAAAACAATAATATGTTCCGCAAAGGGCTTGGATACGAGAGACACCGTTCTCTCTTACTTATTTCCGCCAAGTACTTCTTGAAGAAGCCCCTTTGCTTCCTGGGCGGCTTCTGGGTCGGTGACGAGCGCATCAATAAAACCAGGTGCTTGCATATACATCAGATTTGCCATCATCGGGGGCATACCTTCTGTATAGTCGTGAATGGCAAGCGCGAGCATCATAACGATACCCTGCGGAACTCTCTCCTGTCCGGCGGATTTCAACAAGATTGGGTAAAACCGTTCTTGCAAGTGCGAATTGTCACTGACCTTCACCAGACGTGCGAGCATTTCTTCACGATTGGGAAGGGTAATAACTTTCTCATTTTTTGCTTCTCCCTCTTGAGGATTTTTGGGTTCCTCGGGACCTCCAAATTTTTCGGGCATAATGTTCTTATTAAGTTAGTTAATAATTTGGTTAGAAAAGGGACTAACTTTTCTAACTTATTGTATCAAAGGATTAAAAAATTTTCTTCCCCCAAAATTAAAATATGGTTTGAGCCGATGTTTTTCTCCGGGTTCTTTTGCGGTTTTGAGCGATGCGGCTCCGCCGCCTTTCCGAATTTTCGCGGGGGGAATTCCTCGCCGCCGCAGGCGGTGAAAGCGGTTCGGACTAATTCAAGAATACTGCACCATGTAGGAAATTGCAAGTTTGAAAGGTTCGCCTCGCTTCGCTCGGCGACTAATTCGTATTCAATTTTGGGGGTAAAAACGAATTCACGATTTCGCATTTTGGGGGAAGAAAATTTTTTAATCCTTAATCCAAAAACAATATGAAATATATACTTTACGCACGAAAATCTACCGAAGAAGATGACAGGCAGGTTTTAAGTATTGAAGCGCAACTCGTAGAGTTGCAAGAGTATGCCGCCAAAGAAAAACTTGAAATTGTCGCTTCCTTTCAGGAAGCCAAAACCGCAAAAGAACCCGGCCGAATGAAATTCGCAGAAATGTTGTCATTGATTGAGAGAGGAAAAGCAGACGGGATAATTTCTTGGCATCCGGACAGATTGGCTCGTAATTCGGTGGACGGCGGAAAGATAATTCATTTCGTAGATCGCGGCTTGATTAAGTCCCTCAAATTTCCCACCTTTTGGTTTGAGCCAACACCGCAAGGTTTGTTTATGTTAAATATCGCTTTTGGACAATCAAAATATTTTGTAGATAATTTGCGAGAGAACGTAAAAAGAGGTTTGCGACAGAAAATCAGGAATGGTGTGTGGCCCGGCTGGGCTCCGGTGGGGTATCTCAATAACCCCAAGACACGCGGTATTGATGTTGATAGCGACAAAGCCCCTAAAGTAAATAAATTGTTTGCAATGTATGCCACCGGAAGCCATACACTTTTATCTCTCGCAAATTGGTGCAAAGAAAAGGGTTTGCGTGGTAATCTCGGCAAAGAGATAGCGTTGAGTAATGTGCAGAGTATTCTACAAAATATTTTCTACATCGGACTTATGAAATATGGTGGGGAAATTCATGAGGGACAGCACGAGCCGTTAATCTCAAAGAAACTTTTTGATTCTTGCCAAGAAGTGATGGCGAAACGGGGTAGAGTTCACGAAGTACACAAAAACAATTTTGCTTTTCTTGGCCTCTTAAAATGCGCCTCGTGTGGTTGCTCAATTACCGCCGAAAAACAGAAAGGCCATCACTATTATCGATGCACTCGCAAGAAAGGGCTTTGCCAAGAAAAGCATTATCTCCGCGAAGAAGCATTGACCGAGCAAATCACTTCTTATCTTCAAAAAGTTTCTTTGTCGAGCCAAGACACCGAAAAAGTTTTGGCGGCGTTGGACAGCGAACAGGATAAAGCGCGAGAAAACGCACAAAGCAAAGTCAGCGTTTTGAAAGAACAATTAGCGAGCGTGGAAACGAAGTTAGCAAAACTCCTCGATGTCTATTTGGCCGACGCTTTATCCACAGAAGAATACGCCGCCAAAAAGCAAAGTTTGCTGTCTCAAAAAGTGTCGTTGAATGAGAAAATAACCGACTTTGAGACAAAAGGATTGTCTTGGCTCGAACCGGCTCGTGAGTTCGTAAAATCCTTAAATCAAGCCGCTAATCTGCTTTCCTCTCCCAATCCGACTGCAATGACAACATTTCTGAAAAACATCGGCTCGAACCATATTTTGC
>Ga0209542_10021331_pt1 | contig 10162 bp, 16 predicted proteins | sample RifCSPhighO2_01_FD_184028 | JGI IMG/M metagenome (GOLD analysis project Ga0209542, IMG submission 184028) | Soil microbial communities from Rifle, Colorado - Rifle CSP2_plank highO2_0.1 (SPAdes) (version 2) | ecosystem: Environmental > Terrestrial > Deep subsurface > Rock core/Sediment ...
CTGTCACTTCATAAATATTCTTTGTTGCCCCTTTGCCAACTATCTGAGAGCCTTCTATGGACAACCTTAATCCCCTTGAAATGTTCAGGAAATACAACCCCAATCCATTTACCCTCATGCTTTTCAGGTTGATATTTTTTATATCCTTTGAGATTAAGTAAACCTTATCCTTTGTATTCTGCATGAAAGCATAGTCTAATTTTAATTCTTTTATTCCGTAGTATTCCTTTAATTCATCTAAGATTGCATTAACCTGCTTTTTGTTTAATATTTTCATAAATGTAAAGAAATAATATTATTTATAAGATTAATTGGGACCTATTATTATACTATCTATTGTCTGTTTAGTATCTTCATTGAATATGGTTAAAGATTTTATATTCTTTGGATGTCTAACCATCGCAGATTCCATACTAGTAATTTCTTCAAATTCTTCCCTTTTAAGTGATTTTGATCCATTATCCAATGCTAAAAGATATTCCTTTATTTCATCTGTCAATTCTTCTTTAGATACAAAAGAATAATATAGGTTTTTAATCCATTTATGTTTGAATACGGGTTGTGAGTATTCTCCATTCATTTTAATTTATCATCCAGATGGTTATTCCCTTCATCCGATAAAGTTTTTGAGATTGAAGTTTGATTTTCATAGCTTGATTTATAATCTGGCTCACAACTTCCAATAATAAATAATAAAGCCATTGCAGGTATACCTATTTTTTTAGCTAATCTTTCACGAAAATCATTTCTTTTATTTATATTATAGTTATCTTCTATTCTTTTTAACATTGGATTTTGGTATATTTTCATTTTATAATTTACCACTTAATCCTTCCTTTTTTGCCTGTTTAGCTTCTTTTTCCAAATCAACACCCAAGTCTTTCAAAGCCCTAATATGAGCCTGTATTAACTGATCCACGATTGTAATCATCTTCAAGATTTCCTGCCTTTCCTTAGCTAATGTGCTTAAAGCTCCCTTATGAAATCCTATTTGTTCATCTTTATTTGCCATTTTTCATCCCTTTAATGTTTAAATCTTTTATATTTAGATTGGGATTTCCATTAGAATCATATTCATATTCCCAAACCTCATTTCTTCTTGTAAGATTGTTAGGATTATAAACCCTTAATCTCATTATTCTACCCTTGGGATCGTATTCGTATTCACACTCATCATCAAATACACCATCCCCGTCATAATCACCTCCTGACATTACTTCTTTATTATTAGAATCATATCTCTGTACTATTGATTTTGTTTTTCTACCATTAGAATCATATTCATATTCCCAAAACTCATTTGCTCTTGTAAGATTGTTAGGAGTATAAACCATTAATCTAATTATTATTCTACCCTTGGGATCGTATTCGTATTCACGCCTCTCATCAGATACACCATCCCCGTTATAATCACCTCCTAACATTACTACTCTACCATTAGAATCATATCTATATACTATTGATTTTGTTCTTCTACCATTAGAATCATATTCAAACTCCCAACTATCACTTGTCATATCATCGTTATAATGAGCTGTTGACTTTATCTCTCTACCATTAGAATCATATTCATGTTCAATAGTCCCCCCTCCTTCTGCAACTAATTTTATTAATCTATCATTAGGATCATAAAATTCATGAATAACTTTCTTTTCAGAACAACCACTGCCTTCAAATATACTTAAAGCAGTTATTATAGTAATTGCTTTTCCTAATCTTGTATTTGCTAATCTTTGTATTAAGTTCATTTTATTCCTCCTTAAATTGTTACTATTAAGTAGATATTATCTTTTATAAAGCTTTCGATTAACAAAATTTATAAGATATCTAAACAACCCAAAACCATGAAAGATTTGATTTTCAAATATGTCCTGCAGGCTTCTGTAAAATATGACAACATAAGTGTTAATTCGATAGTCGGAAAAATAATAGCCGAAAAACCCGAATACAAGGGATTTATCCATGATTTAATAAAAGAAACCCAAGAGATAATAAATGAAGTCCAAAAGCTGAGCTTAACTGAGAAAGAGAAGCATCTGGAAAGATTCACCTTTGTGAAAAAAGAGACAAAGAAAGAGTATGTCCTGCCAAATGTCAATGGAAAGGTAGTAATGAGATTTGCTCCAAATCCAAGCGGGGCAATGTCCATCGGGCATTCAAGGCAGGCAATATGGAATGATTTCTTTGTGAAAAAATACAAGGGAGAACTAATCTTAAGATTTGATGACACAGATCCAAAGACAAAGCCACCAGAGAAAAAATTCTATAAATGGTTTGAGGAGGACTTGGATTATCTTGGTGTTAAAGTTCATAAGATAATCAGGCAGAGTTCAAGACTAGATATTTATTATGGATATGCTGAAGAATTAATTCACCTTGAAAAAGCATATGTGTGCACCTGCAAGGAATTCAGCAAAGACTGCCCATGCAGAAATCTTCCTTATGAAGAAAACATAAAAAGATGGAAATTAATGTTCAACAAATACAAAGAAGGTGAAGCTGTATTAAGGATAAAAACTGATATCAATCACCCCAATCCTGCAATAAGGGATTTCATAGCATTCAGGATTGTAAACAAATCAAAACATCCCTTCTCAAAGAAAAAGGTCTGGCCGTTGCTTAATTTTGCATCTGCGATTGATGATTATGAATTAAAAGTAACTCATATCTTAAGGGGGATTGATTTAGAAAGCTCTGTTGAAAGACAAAGATATATATACAAATATTTTGACTGGAAATATCCTGAAACAATATATACTGGAAGGTTATTATTCAATGGTGTGAAATCAACCACGGAAACAAGGGAATTAATCAAGAAAAAAGAAATTGATGGATGGGATGATGTCAGGTTAGGTACAATAGGAGCACTAAGAAGAAGGGGAATTCAACCAGAAGCCATCAGGAATTTCGTATTAAGCTTAGGAATAAACCGGAGTGATGTAAAAGTTGATATAAATAACCTATATGCATTCAACAAGGAAATTATTGACAAGGAAGCAAAGAGATACTTTGTTGTCTTTAATCCCAAGAAAATCAAGATAAAATATTTCAATAAAAGGAAAGTAAAAATTCTCCTTCATCCCGACAGGAAAATCGGCTCAAGAGAACTTGCATGCAATGATGAATTCTATGTCCAGGATGAATTGAAGAAAGGAGTATTATACAGGTTCATGCACCTTTTCAATTTCGTCGATGGTAATTTTGTCAATGATGAACTTGACAAGAATGCCAAACTAATCCACTGGCTTCCCGCCTCAAAAGATTTAGCAAATGTGAAAGTTATAATGGATGATAATTCTGTCATGAAAGGATTTGGAGAAAAAGATTTAAGGAAGGTAAAAGTTGATGAGATTATACAGGCGGAACGTAATTTTTTCATGATTCTAGAAAAGAAAACTAAAAACAAATTAACTTTTATTTATACACACAGATAATCTTAAATATATTAAAGATAATATTAATATAAAATGGAAAAAAGATTAACTGCAAAAAGAATTATAAGAACTATTGAAAATAATAAGGATTATTTAAATAGATATGGGGTAAAAAAAATAGGCTTATTCGGATCTTTTGCAAAGAATAAGAATAATAGAAAGAGTGATGTGGATATTATAGTAAAATTTAATAAAAATACATTTGATAATTATATGGACTTAAAATTTCTTCTGGAGAAATTATTCCGAAAAAAAGTTGATTTAGTTATAGAGGGGGATATAAAACCAGGCTTAAAACACATCAAGAAGGAGGCAATATATGTCAAGGGATTATAAGATTTATCTTAATGATATTTTGAAGGCAATAGAAAGAATAGAAAGATATGCAGGAAAACTCACAAAAGAAAATTTTGTTGAAGATGAATTGGTAGTGGATGGAGTTGTTAGAAATCTAGAAATTATAGGTGAGGCAGTGAAAAACATCCCTAAAGATATAAAAAATAAATACCCAAAAATGGATTGGAAAAAGATTGTTGGCTTTAGAGATATTCTTATTCATGGTTACTTTAGTGTTAATTTTGAGATTGTTTGGGAAATTATAACTAATCGGGTTCCTGAGTTAAAAAAATGTGTAAAAAATATTCTTAATAATAATATTAAAAAAAGGAAAGAATAAAATAGTTTTGGTTTATACACACAAGTAACATGACAAAATACAAAATAATTTATGACAGAGAAGCCTGCATTGGAGCGTTAGGTTGTTTGGGGGTTAGCGAAGACTTATGGGAACTAAAGGATGACGGCAAGGTTGACCTGAAAGGTGCAGTCTTCAACGAAGAAACTCAAAAATGGGAATTGATTGTTGATGAAAGCGACTTTGATGTTGCAAAAGCCTCCGAGGATGCATGTCCTGTTCAGGCAATAAGAGTTGAAGAAGTTGAAGATTAAATATTCCTTATAATTTCAACAAATAATTTCTTGTCCTTCAAGGGTATTGTAATGAAATCGTAATTTGAATCCTTTATTTTTCCTTTTGATACCATTGATCTTGAAGACTTTAAGGATTTCAATGCTGTGCAATGTGGACACATTGATTTATTACCAACAAGAACTTCATAGCATTTCATTCCTTTTCTGCTCCCTATTTTTTTTCTTAATTTCTCATTAATCCAGATTACATTATTATCTTCATCTATTATTGATATCCCATCGATTGGATTCTCCAGCAATGATTTTATCAAGGCTCCTATCTTCTTATTTTTCAATAAGCTTAGCATCGGAGATTTTGACAATGACCAAAGCTTTGCCATGCCAATACTCCTGCACTCCACCAGGCCATTCTGATTGAGCTTTTCCAAAGACTTAGCCACGGTTCTTCTGTCACTTTTTATCTTCCTTGATATTTCAGATATTGAATAAGAATTCTCCTTTAATTCCTTCAGTATTTTATTTTCAATATCCATAATTTTTCTATGATTGATATATTTATAATCCTTATGAATCCGCAATATTGTTCCACAATACAATAATATTTATAAATGGTCATATCAGGAAAATAACATGGAAATTTATTTTGATCATGCTGCAACAACCTATATGGATCCAAGAGTAGTTGAGGCTATGAATAGATATTTCTCAGATGAATATGGAAACCCAGGAAGCTTTAACACCGTTGGTTTGAGAGCAAAGCAGGCGGTTGATGAATCAAGGAAAAAGATTTCTGAGCTGTTGAATTGCGATGAAAAGGAAATAATATTCACAGGCTCCGGAACTGAAAGCATTAACCTTGCTATAAAGGGCTTTGTCAGGGCCAACAAGAGCAAAGGCAATCATATAATCACACAAAAAACAGAGCATGAAGCTGTTTTGGAAACATGCGAATATCTTGAGAAAGAAGAAGGATTTAATGTTACCTACCTTGATGTTGATGAATATGGATTAATTAGTTTGGAAAATCTAGAAAAATCAATAACAGACAAAACAATCCTTGTTTCAATAATGTATGCCAACAATGAGATTGGGACTGTCCAGAATATAAAAGGAATTTCTGAAGTGTGCAAAAAGCATAATGTTAAATTTCACACAGATGCATGCCAGGCTGCAGGTTATCTTGATATTGATATAAAAAATCTGGGAATTGATTTGATGAGCATAAACGGAAGCAAGCTTTATGGTCCAAAAGGGATTGGGCTGTTATATGTTAAAAGAGGAACAATGTTAAAACCAATAATTCATGGCGGTGGACAGGAATTCGGTTTGAGATCAGGAACTGAAAATGTACCTTACATCGCTGGAATTGCAAAAGCATTGGAGATTGCACAAAGAGAAAAAGATAATGAAATAATCAGATTAACAAACTTAAGGGATTATCTAATAAACAATATCTTAGAAAGAATTCCCAAATCATTTTTGAATGGACATCCATCAAGCAGACTGCCAAACAATGCAAACATAACATTTCTGGATGTTGAAGGAGAAGCAATAATGCTCATGATGAATGAATATGGAATATGTGCTTCATCAGGTTCAGCATGCACTTCAAAGACACTGGATCCAAGCCATGTCATCTTAGCAATAGGATTGCCATATGAAGCTGCTCATGGGAGCATAAGATTTACACTAGGTAAAAGAACAACAAAAGAAGGCGTTGATAAATTAATTGATGTATTACCCGGAATTATAGAATATTTAAGACAGGTAAGCCCTGTTAATTTAAGTTTAAAGGATGTAGAAAGATGAATATGGCAGATGTTAAATCACACGATAATACAAGCTGGTTTTACACAGATACTGTTAAAGACCATTTTTTTAATCCAAGAAATCTTGTTAAAAAAGATAATGAAATTGAAGTTAAAGATTTTAATGGCGTTGGCAGCGTCGGTAGCCCCGCATGTGGAGATCAAATGTCATTATGGTTAAAGATTGATGAAAATGAAATAATAAAAGAATGCAGATGGAGATGTTTTGGGTGCGCTAGTGCAATTGCATCAACTTCCATGTTAAGTGTTATTGTCACTGAAAATGGCGGGATGAAAATTGATGAATCTATGAAGATTAAACCACAATATATCAACAAAAGGCTTGATGGATTACCTGCAAGAAAATTTCACTGCTCTGTATTGGGGGACAAGGCACTAAGAGCTGCAATCAATGATTACTTCAGAAGAACCGGACAAAATGACAGGGTAGTTATTGAAGGTACTAAAATAATTGACAAAATTTTGAAAATAACCGACAAGGACATTGAAGAAGCTGTACTGGATGGAGCAGATACTTTTGAGAAGGTCCAGAAGAAAACGAAAGTTGGAGTTCATGACAAGACATGCATTCCAGAAGTTGAGCAGTTAATCAGATTCTACAAAGAAAAATATTTTGGATAAACTTAAAAATTCTTGATTTTATGAATTGGAAAACTATTTAAACTGTGAGTTTATATATATAAACTGTGAGTTTATATGAAAAATATAACAAATAACGAAATGCTTTTTGTATTGACTTTATTCAAAAACCCCAATAGAGAGTATAATGCAAGCAATATAGCAAAACATATGGGGATTAGTCCAATGGGTGCCTTGAAGATAGCTAAGAGACTTGAAAAAGAAAATATACTAATATCAAAAAAACTTGGAAAAGCTGTATTCTATAGGTTAAATACAGAAAATAATTATACAGAACAATACATTAAATTCTTATTAAAAAGGGAATGCGAATTATCTAATTTATACACAAAAATATGGATTAATGAAATCAAAAAGATAAAAAATTCAGATTCTGCCATCTTATTTGGCTCTCTTTTAAAAAAATACAAGGAAGCAGGAGATATAGATGTTCTTTTTATTACAAATAAAGAGAATTTTTCTAAATTAAAAAAAGAGATAGAAGAAATTAACTTAATAAATATCAAAAAAATACATCCAATCTATCAAACAAAAGAGGATTTTAAGAACAATATCTTAAAAAATGATAAAATTATATTAAATGCTATGAAAGGTATTATTGTTTTTGGGGAAGATTTAATAGTAAAATTAATTGAAAAATGAGTCATACAAAAAATAAAGTTGAATGGTGTTTGAAAAAAGCAGAAAAGGAATTAGAGAAATCTGAAAAACACAGTGGGCTTGTCAGGATAGAACCTGATTTAAAAAAAGCAAGGGAACATGTAAACAAAGCAGAACATTATCTAAAAGCCACTGATTATCTAAGAAAAGGGGATTTTTCAGATATAAGTGCTAGCACAGTTTTTTATTCCATGTACCATTGCTTACTTGCAATTGCTTTAAAGTTTGGTTATGAATCAAGAAATCAGGAATGTACCTTCGCATTAATTCATTATTTAATTGAAGAAAGAGAAATAAATCTTGATATAAATCTATTAAATAAAATAGCATCTTTAAATATTAAAGAAGGAGAAAAAACTGGTGTTGAGATAAGAGAGCAATATCAGTATGGAACAAGTTTATCAATTAAAGATAATCTTTATAAAGAACTTTTTGAATTGGCAAAGAATATTATTTTAAAAACAAAAGAAATAATAGAAAAATAAAATGATGGATTATAATAAACTAAATCTTAAGGTGGGTTTGGAGATTCACAGGCAGATTGAGGGTAAAAAATTATTCTGCAGATGCCCATCTAAGCTATCAGAAGGCGTTCCTGACTTGGTTGTAAAGAGAAATTTAAGGGCTGTTGAATCTGAGATTGGAGAACAAGACAAATCTGCCGTCTTTGAAATGCTCAAGGAAAAAAATGGAATTTATGAAATATTTTATGAAAGCTCATGCTTGATTGAACTTGATGAGGAGCCCATTCTTGAAATCAACAAGGATGCATTAAGGACTGTGCTGACTGTCTCAAAGTTATTGAATTGTGATATCAGCGAAGATTTAATCATGATGAGAAAACAGGTATTGGATTACAGCAACACTTCCGGATTCCAAAGAACAGGATTAGTTGCAAGAAATGGCTATGTAAATGTTAGTGATAGGGTGATTGAAATTGAAAGCGTTTGCATAGAAGAGGATGCTGCAAGAAAGGTAAAAGAGGATAGCAAAAATATTGTTTACAGATTAGATAGGTTGGGAATTCCCTTGATTGAAATTGCAACTGCCCCAGACATAAAAAATCCTGAAGAGGCAAGAGATGTTGCTGCTCACATCGGGATGATTTTGAAATCAACCGGTAATTTCAAATCAGGAATTGGAACTATAAGGCAGGATCTGAATGTTTCAATAAAGAACGGCGCAAGAGTTGAAATCAAAGGTGTCCAGGATTTAAGGCATATTCCAAAAATAATTGAGAATGAAGTTAAAAGACAATTGAAAATAATTGAGAGCAAGAAGAAAGTCAACGAAGAAGTGAGAAGGGTCAATGACAATCTTGAGACTGATTTCTTGAGGCCAATGCCTGGTTCTGCTAGGATGTATCCTGAAACTGACATTGCAGAGATATATACAAAAGAATTATTGAAGGAAGTCAAGCTGCCTAAGTTAATTGTTGAAAACGTGAAAGAATTGGTGAAGAAAGGGTTAAGCGAGGAAATGGCAAAAGAGGTTATCAAGAGAGAAATTAATCTGGATGGTTATGGGTTAGATATCAAACTAGTCGCTGATGTACTAATTGAAAGGCCAAAGGAGATTAAAAAAAGATTCAAGATTGATGTCAAAGAAGAAAATCTTGAAAAAGTCCTGGAACTATTAAAAAATAAGAAGATAAGCAAGGATGTTGTCGTTGATGTCATAATTGATTTGGAGAATGACAAGTTCGATGATTCCAAATATGAAAAGATTGACAAAAAAATAATTGAAAATGAGGTTAAGAATCTATTCAAGAATGATTTGAGTGTCAAGGCAATGATGGGAATATTAATGGGAAAATACAAGGGAAAGATATCTGGCAATGAATTAATTGAGATTATAAAAAAATATGAAAAATAGATTTATCTTTTTTTAATCATATCTTCCATAATTTGTTCTATCTTAGCACTCATATTATATCCTTTACTCTTACAGAAGTTTCTGAATTTTAATGCTATGGATTTATCAATTGTAAAATTAAGTCTTGTTTTTGTTTTTATCTTTCTTGTTTTCTCGAATTCTATTAAAGAATCAAACAATACTTTATCTTCTTTTGCTATTCTTTTTGCTATTTTTTGTAATTTACTTGATGACATTTTTTAACATTTCCTCAATTCTTTTTATACTAGTTATATTTTTTAATAACATCTCTTTTATTAATCTTAGTGTTTTATCATTATGTATTTTGTGCCCCCCATATTCTGTATATGTTTTTATTAATAATAATGTAGTTCTTTTGTTTCCTTCCTCAAAAACATGGTCTATCAATATAGCTCTTATCAACAAAGATAATGCTTTTATCCAATTCTCTGTTTTTTTAGCATGGCTTAAAGCAAAATCCAAGCTTGGTTCGTTGAGTAAATTTCCCCCCTCAAACTCCTGATTGAAGGATATAATATCTTTCTTTGTTAATATAAATTTCATATAATCGGTGTGTATAAATGTGTATTTAAATCTTTTGATTTCAAATAATTAAGAAATGAAAAAAGAAATTAATGTTTTCGTTTAGCTTTCTTTTTCTTTGGTTTCTTATCTCTCAAAACTTTCTTTGCTTCTGCTTCCATCATCCTTTCAAGCTTTATTGACTCATCAAGAATCTTCCTTACCATAGGCTTGGCTTTTTTCTTTGCTGTCTTTGCAATTCCCCTAGCATAT
>Ga0209542_10021334_pt1 | contig 10162 bp, 9 predicted proteins | sample RifCSPhighO2_01_FD_184028 | JGI IMG/M metagenome (GOLD analysis project Ga0209542, IMG submission 184028) | Soil microbial communities from Rifle, Colorado - Rifle CSP2_plank highO2_0.1 (SPAdes) (version 2) | ecosystem: Environmental > Terrestrial > Deep subsurface > Rock core/Sediment ...
AGATATGGCGATATTTGCCAAAGCGCTCGCGAATGGTCATCCCATGGCTGCCATCATAGGGAAGCGAGAGGTCATGCAGGCGGCGCAAGGCACTTTTATTTCAAGCACCTTTTGGACCGATCGCTTGGGGCCAGCAACAGGGCTCGCAACGCTCAAAAAGATGAAGCGCGTGAATTTGTCGAAAAAACTTCTCACCACCAGCCTCAAGGTTCGGAAGATTTGGCACGATGCGGCAAAAAAGCATGGGCTGGCAATTCAAACGGCCGAGGTGCCCGTCATTCTGACATTTACTCTTGCGAGCGCCGATTCACAAGAAGCAAAAACACTCTTCGTACAAGAGATGCTGCGGAGGGGAATTCTCGCGAGCACCGTTTTTTACGCTTCCTATGCTCATACGGATGCCCACTTAAAGCAATATCAAAAAGCCGTCGATGAGGTGTTCGGCATCATCGCGAAGGCGCGCAAGGAAGGTGGCATCAAGCGTCTCCTCAAAGGCCCCGTCGCCCACAGCGGCTTTCAGCGTCTCAACTAGTTTCCTTTTTGAGCCAGAGAATGTGTAGTTTTGAAATGATTACTGCGATCGTACAGGCCCACATGGGCTCGCTCCATCAGCGCGGGCCTTTTTCTTTTGCTCACTGAAAATAGTTGTTTTTGATAAGAGATATTTCTTCTTCGAGCAGGGCTTCTCCATTTTGCGGAATAACGCCCTCTACAACAATTGGTACATTTTTTGGAAGATTTTTAGGTAATGGACTTCCGGATCGGGCAAAAGGAAAGTGAGTAGTTTTAATTTCAGGAAACGAGTCAAAGTACGAGCTGTGCGGAGTGGAAAAATGGATTCCTAGAATTGAATTGTGCAAGGTTGTCATCTCCTCATCAAGCGAACCACTTTTCAATTCCTCAATATGGTCCACATCAAGGACAACGGGCAAGTCAAACATCTGTAAGTCGCGCAAATGTTGAAAACCGAATTTTCTAATATCCGAGTTTTCCAAGCCGAACCTAAGTCCGAGTTTGATATCGAACACCTTTAGGTTCAGTAGAACATATTCGTCTGCATGCAAGACGCAGTATTCTATCGAAAGTTTATTTACGATTTCACGGGTCTTACCGATGAGTATCTCGATGTCTTTTATGTCATCCGAAAAACTCGGAAGATGGAGTGAGCATTTACTTCCGTCGATTCTATCTGCGTATTCACCAAGTGTTTTATCATTACAGGCAAGAATATCTTCTACGCCGAAATATAGTTCCAACCACGTCACATGCTTGCGCAGAATATCGATAATGCGCAATTGCTCGGTCATCCACTTAGAATTATCTGCCCAGTAATAAAAGCACAGTGTGCTGACACCAATCAGAGGGTTCATGAGTTTCATTATAAGACAGAATTTCCTTTTTATTTCGCGCCAAGGTTCGGCGAGGCGGTGAATGGGCGGGTTCACCCGTCGTGAGATTTATCATTGACAGATGGTAGAGAAAGTGTTTAATTGTGCATAGACCATCAAGGAGTTTGCGATGCTTGGGCTTATCGACCGAGTCATCGGCCTCGCCGAGGCGAATGACGACCAACTCGTTGCCGCGCTTGCCGAGGCGGAGCAAGGTTTCGCAGGGAGCAAGATACTGCCGCAGGCGGCCGAACACCTGCTTATGGCGATTCGTCAGAATCCGGAAGTTTTATCACGAGTTGCATTCGCGGTAACGCTTGCCGGAGTTGGTGAGCTGTGGCTTGCGACGATGCGTCGGCTCGAGCAAGCACCGGGCAGTCGATCGGATTTGGAATTGCTCACAATTTGCACAGCATTCCGACATGCTGGTGCGTATGACGACATGCAACGCATTGCTAACCTGCTCACAAGCTTGCCTGAAGACGACTCGCCTCCAGCATGTATCGCCTCCAGCAAAGAAAATTACGAGCTAGGCATGGCAGCGTACCAGATAGGTGACTATGCTCTATCACAAGCATATTTCTACCTGTCGTACGTGCAGGCCATGCGTGGCGGCGATCGTGTTGGAGCTTTGTTCGCTTCTATGAACGTCAGCGGTCTTATCTATCCCGCACTTGGACTGTGGCGCGAGGGTCTTTGGCTCTCAGAACGAGTGAGCGTGGAGGCGAACGAGATTGCGACGAACATGTCTGCGGAAGCTGCCAAGCGTCCTCTCCGAATTGTCATGAATTGTTGCATCCATCGAATCGACATAGCCATTCAGCTGGGGAAGGAGCCGCAGTACCTCGAAGATTTGTGTCAACGACTCGACGCAAATCCGGTCTACTTTGCGTCCAGGGAGCAGGAGTGGGCGCGAGGGGCCGTGGCGCGGGCGAGAGAATACATACGAAGCGAGCAGCAATTGGACTGAAGCATGTGCTTCGGCAACGGGGACCTTTTCGCGCAGGCGGAAAGGCCCCATTATTTTCGTCATCGTGCTAACAGTACGAGACCGAGAATGATAAGGGCGCAAAGAGCGGATTTCATGAGAAATCGTTTCTCTTTGAAATAAAATCGGCCGGTGAGAATGGAGAGCAGTATGGCGGAGGAGCGCATCGCGGCGAGGATGATTGAGGCGGGCGCGAAGGCGTATGCAAAAGATGCAGCGACGCTCGAGAGACCACTTGCGATTGTTTGGCCTGCGAATGCTTTTTTACGCAGGAACGTAAGAGGGTTTTCGCCATATCGTGCTCGTGCCATAAGGAAAAAGTATGCGAGGAGAACGAGACCGACGAGCGATTGCTCCGCTTCCACCGAATTGAAATGTGTAATGTCGTACTTGTAGAGCGAAATCGTGAGTGCCGCATTGACGGCGCCTATAAGCAAGTATCCCGCACCCTTCACCACATGGCGTTCCGAGTACACGAGAATACCTATAGGAACGAAGATAAGCGCCATGCCGAATATTTGCAGCGTGCCGATGGAATAACCAAGCAAAATATCAAGTCCGAGAAGAATAGGTATAGTCAACGTCCTGAAGAAGCCAAAATCGCCTCGATCAGAATAGGTGATCGCGCGGACGGTCACATACGCTTGTAGTATCTCAAGCGCGAGACGTGGCAGAAATGTTGGTAATGAGGCCAAAGAAAATATCAGCTGTCCTCGAACGAAGCCTTCAACGAGAAGGAACGCGGTACCAAAGAGCAGCGTCAAAAAACCGAACGTATAGTAGCTCGCAACATGGTCTTGCACTTGTTTTTTGCCGATCGAATTGGCTGTTTCTTCGAATGCGGTGCTGGCGAGGGCTAGAAGTATGCCGAACATGACGCTACTGTAGCAGAGTTTCGCGGGAGACGGAGAAGATATATAGTGAGCCTATGATCGCTCTCATCGTCCAAGCGCGGACAGGCTCGACGAGGCTACCGGAGAAGGTGTTGCGACCGCTTGCGGGCAAATCGATGCTCCAATGGGAACTCGAGCGTCTGAGGCATGCAAAAAAAATAGACAGGTTCGTGGTCGCTACGACCGGGAAGTCAAATGACGATCCCGTTGCATCTCTCGCACAAACAGCTGGGTTTGAAGTGTTTCGCGGTAATGAAACCGACGTTTTAGATCGGTATTATCAAGCGGCAAAGGATGCGAAGGCGGATGTGGTAGTGCGGGTGACCGGTGATTGCCCGCTGCATGAGGGTGCCATCGTAGATCTTGTTGTCGAGCGATTTCTTGAGAAGAGAGTTGATTACACCAAGCAGCCGGAAAACTATCCAGAAGGCTTGGACACGGAAGTATTTTCTTTTGCTGCACTCGAGAGGGCGCAGCGCGAGGCTAGGTTGCCTTCAGAACGCGAGCATGTCACCCCCTTTATCGGCAATCATCCCGACCTCTTTGCGGTAGATCAGCCATGGATGGAAGGCGCAGGTGATTACCGAAACTACCATTGGTCGGTCGACACCGAAGCAGATTTTCGCTTTGTTCAAGCCATCTATGCAGTGCTCGGCGCAAACGGTACGATGTTTGGTATGCAAGACGTACTTGATATTCTCAAAAAGCAACCCCACCTCCTCAAGATCAATAGGGGCGGCACCGGCTACGAGGGCCTCGAAAAGTCGCGTCGCGAAGACGAGGCGTGGCAAAATAATCATGGAGAAATCTAAATTGGTGCTCGGCACCGTGCAGCTCGGGATGCCTTATGGCGTAGGGAACACAAGCGGCCAGCCGGATCGGGAGGAAGCATTTCGGATATTGGATTACGCCTACGCAGGTGGCATCAACACGTTTGACACGGCAAGCGCATATGGCTCCGCCGAAGCGTTGCTCGGAGAATGGATCGCATCGCGCTCGCTCGAAAAAGATGTCTATGTGATCACCAAGATCAGGGGCGATGCAGCCGAGGGAGTGCGCGCGGACATCGAGAGTTCGCTACAGCGCCTCCAGCTAGAAAAACTCGATGGGTGCCTGCTGCATATGCCACAGGCAATGCATGATCCGAATACAGTAGGAGACCTGGAAGAAGCGAAGCGCTCCGGAGTAATCGCGCACATCGGTGTTTCTATCTATGAGCCACAAGATGCGCTTCGAGCAGTGGAAGCAGGCATCGAATACATCCAGGTGCCTTACAACGTATTCGATCAGCGGCTCGATCGTACGGACTTTTTCCAGAAGGCTGCATCTGCGGGTAGCATCGTCTTTGCCCGAAGCGTGTTTCTCCAAGGACTTCTTTTGATGGAGCCAAAGAATGTTCCCGCCCATCTTTTTGCGGCCCTGCCACACCTCGAGAGATTTCGCGGGTTAGCGACGGCGCATGGCGCTTCTCCTCTTCAGGCAGCTCTCTCATATGTGCTGCAGCGTGACGGCATTGACCACGTGGTCTTCGGAGTCGAGTCTCTAAACCAATTGAATGAAATCCTTGCCACCAAGGAAATGAACGAGAAGCTGCTGGAGGAATTAAACCGCGAATTCAAACATATCGATGAATCGATACTAAACCCCGCGCTATGGAAAAAATAAGATACGGATTAAAGCTTTGGAGCGACAATATTGACTTGGTCGCCGATGTGGTCGCGGCGCATAGAGATGGCCACTTTGATTTCGTGGAACTCTACTCAAATCCTGCGAGAGAGCCCGATTATTCGGCGCTCGAGGCGATGAAGACAGTGCCGGTAACGATACACGCGACGCACTCGCATGGTTTCCATGAATTTATCATCGGCGATGAACAAAGGAAGATCTGGCGGCAAACCATCGCTCTTGCCGACTTTTTCAAGAGTCCGATCATCGTTCTCCATCCGGGGCGGCTGCATACAATAGAGTCATTCAAGGAAAATCTTGCGAAGATCGACGACTCTCGTATTCATATCGAGAACATGGCGGGGCGGGACATCAATAATGATCCCATGTTTGGCCAAGATATGTCCGATCTTCTGCAGCTCAAAAACATTAAGCCCATATGTTTTGATCTTGAAAAGGCGATCAAGGCCGCATGCTATCAAAATATTGATTACAAGAAATACATCGGAGAGGCACTTCTAAAACTGAAGCCGGAATATTTTCATATCTCTGGCGGGGATTGCACCTCTCCTGTGGACCAGCATCTCGACCTTGCCGAGGCCAACTTCGACCTACGGTGGATAAAAAATGCCCTCAACGCGCTGCCGCGGTGTTCTATAGTCTTTGAGACACCCAAAAAAGACGGCCTTGTCAATGACCTTGAAAATATGGCATACTTCCGCGGCCTATGAAAAAATCAGACGTCGAAAAGGTGCGGTCTACGACCATGGTAAAAGATTTTTGGAACAAACAAGCAAAGACTCTCAAGGAGTCCGAACTCGCTACTGCGCCTGATAGTCATTATAGAACGCTTGAAATAAAGAGCATTTTGAAATACCTCAAAAAAAATGCGTCGGTACTCGATGTCGGATGTGGCAACGGATTTTCCACGCTTCATTTTGCACGCAGCCTGCCCAGCTCCACATTTGTAGGCATCGACTATTCGGAGGAGATGATCCGGCATGCAAATTCCGCGCTTCAGAAAGAAAAATTAAAAAAGGGCCAGGTCACTTTTACTGTGGCCAACCTTCTCTCGCTTTCCAAAACGCCAGAGCTGGAAGGTAGGAAATTCGATTGCATCATATCCGAACGTTGTCTTATAAATCTCGCGAGCTGGGAAGAGCAGAAGAGAGCACTCATGGAGATGAAGAAAATGCTCAAAAAGGGAGGACGTATTATTCTCACGGAAAACACGCAGGAAGGGCTTGCTCGTCTCAATGAATTGCGAAAAAAGTTTGACCTCGAACAGATTTCAGTTCGATGGCACAATTACTACATGCCGGAAAAGAAATTACTTGCTTTTGTCAAGAAAGAGTTCAAGTTTGAAGGAATGGAGAATATTGGAAATCTCTACTACATTATTTCGCGCATAGTGTACGCCTCGCTCGCAAAGCGCGAAGGGAAGGAGCCCGCGTACATGCACCCCATCAACGAGATAGCTTCGAAGCTGCCCTCTCTTGGCACCTATCAGTTTTCGCCCAATTTTATCTTTTTGCTCAGAAAGAAGTGAGTATGTTTTCGATAGACAAACGTGCGGTGGGGATAGGGGAGCCGACGTTTATAATTGCCGAAATTTCCGGCAATCACCATCAGAAATACGAGGAAGCCGAGAAATTGGTGCGTGCGGCGAAAGATGCCGGCGCCGATGCCGTGAAGCTGCAAACATATACGCCGGAGACAATTACGCTCGATGTCGACAATGATTATTTTCGAGTGAAGGGAAAAGATCAGCCCGATGACTGGAAGGGAGAGCGACTTTGGGATTTGTACGAGCTTGCGCATACGCCGTGGGATTGGCAGCCACGACTCAAGAAAGTGGCCGATGAACTCGGTATTCTTTTGTTCTCATCGCCGTTCGATGACACGGCGGTTGATTTTCTCGAGCGGGAGGTGGGCGTTGATCTTTACAAAATTGCTTCGTATGAGGCGGTACATATTCCGCTTCTTCGTAGGGTCGCGCAGACAGGCAAACCCATCATCATTTCCATCGGCTTCGCAAGCGAAGAGGAAGCGGGACTGGCGATAGAGACACTGCACGAGAATGGGGCACGCGATATCGCCATACTGCACTGCGTGACGGCGTATGCCGATATGCCCGATCTCGTCGCGATGAATCTCGCGACGATAGAAGATATCCGCGAGCGATTCGACGTGGTCTCCGGTTTTTCGGACAACAATGCGGGCATTCTTGTGCCCACGATAGCTGCCGTTCAATACGGCGCATCGATCGTCGAAAAGCACCTAACGCTTTCGCGAGGGGACGGCGGGCCCGATGCACGCTTCTCGCTCGAGCCGCATGAGCTTTCCGAAATGGTACAGCGCATCCGAGTAGGGGAGAAGAAGGGCGTCGAGGCCGCGATTAAGGGTATAGGGACGATGGACGATGTTCGCACTGCAAATGGAAAGGTCAACTACGGTCCAGCTTCCGAAGCAGAGAGGGAGAATAGGGTGTTCCGCCCTTCTATATGGGCGCAGGAAGATATCGAGAAGGGGGATTCGTTTACCAAGAAGAATATCCGTGTCTGCCGGCCGTCCTATGGACTGCCGCCAAAACTATGGGACAGCGTGCTCGGAAAGCGTGCAACAATCGCAATCGCTCGCGGCGAACCGCTCACGGCCGACAAAGTAGCGTAAGATGATTCTATGGGATTTCTACATGGTAAGCGGATACTGATTGTTCAGCAACGTAACTGGGGGATAGACATCGGACACCTTCTGGCAAAGAAACTTGCCGCAGAAGGTGCGCGTCTTGCGGCGGTGACGTACAAGAAAAGTGCACACGTGTTTCATGCTTCCCAGAAGGAGGTGTCGTATGAAGTGCTCATCAGCAATGATGACGCCCTCGAGAATCCGGAAAAATATCTGAAGGGGAGAACGTTCACGATCGAAGAAATGACAAAGGCTCTCGGCGTGACAAGTATATGGCCGATCCCGTTCGCGTCCCGTGAGATCACTCGCTCGTACGCTGAGGGTTTCAATTTCGCAAATCTGCAACAACTTTCAGATGCAGATATTATTTTGTATTTGCAAGCCACTTTCGCCTATGTCAGCGATCTGTTGGAATCATTCAAACCCGCAGCGATAATAGTTTCAAGAATCGCCGAGCCGGCGAATTTCATGATGTACTATCTCGCCAGAAAACGCGGAATACGGTGCCTGTCTATCACGGATTCTAAAGTGCGAGGCGTGTGGATCTCCACGTACACGCCGTGGGAAACCGAAGGACCGTCCTTGGATCGTGTTGATGAACTCAATTCCGGTGGGCAAAGCGATAATTCCGAGTGGGCGCGTCGCTATATCGCCGAATTCAGAGAGTCGTTCAAGAGGCCGACCTATATGGATAAAGTGTATGACACGCTGCCGCTTTGGAAACGTATGCGCCAAGAGCTTGCACCGTACCGTCGCATAATCGAATGGTACACGAGACAGCATCCAGACTGTATCAAAAAGCTTGGGGCTACGGTGGATTGCCGTCCGCCGCTTATCATTTTGCGCGATCACTATACGAAGTGGTGGCGAAAACGGGTGGCGCGTAGGTTTTCCTATTTTCCGCTTGAGGCTGTCGGTACGTACGTATATTACCCGCTGCAATACGAGCCCGAGACGACACTTGATGTGTTTGCGCCGTATTTTACAAATCAAATTGAGCTGGCCAAACAGATAGCAATGTCGCTTCCCGGCGACTACACCCTTGTGGTCAAAGATCATCCTGCCATGTTTGGGCTGCGATCATTTTCGGCTCTCCAAAGTTTATCCCGATGCCCAAATATTAAGTTGATGGATTCACGTGTATCAAGCGAAAAGCTTTTGAAAGGCGCCTCGCTCGTACTGGCGCCAAATTCTACCTCACTCGTCGAGGCGGCATTCTACGGAATACCGGCGATCCAGTTCGGAGATCAGGGCGTGACACAAAAACTCCCAAATGTAATTCGTCATACCGATCTCACCACCTTGCCCAATGTATTGGCCAAACATATTCTAGAGAAACAGGGTGGTGACGAATATGAACGACGCATCGAGAACTTTGTGGCATCTATCTATGACGTGGGACACCAACTCGATTACTTGGCAGCGTGGGAAGGAGGCAAGACGAGCGAAAGAGAAAAAATATGGCAGATGTATCGGAAGGAGCTCGAACGAATTTTATGATCGAGTCCAATACGCTGGAGGTTACTTCGTGAAGTCCGATGTCTCGTTTCTGTTGGAAAGAGTAGTATAGAAATGCAGCCATTGTGTCTTGAGTTCCTCGCCTCGCATGCGCTCAAGGGTGGCCCTGCCGCCTTCGACCAGATGATCGCGCAGTTTGCGATCGGTAGAAACATGCGTTATGGCGTCTGCAAGCGCCGCAGGATCTTTTGGGGGAACGAGGTAGGCGTTCTCGTTGTGCATAAGAAAATCGGTGAGAGCTTCGACACCAGAAGCGACGACGGGCTTGCCCATTTCAAATGCTTCAAGTGCCACGAGACCGAATCCTTCATAGAGCGATGGCACGACCACGAGAGAGCTTCGTTCGAACACAACTCGCAGATCCGTGTTGGATGCGACCCTGCCTAGGAAGACGACGCGATCACGTATGCCGAGAGAATTCACAAGATAAGTAAACTCCTCCGGCTCCGAAGTGGCAGACGAGCTTACAAAAACGACTTTTGACAACGTCTCAGGTGCGATTCTGGGCAATGCGCGAAGAAGAATGTCCCACCCTTTCCGCAATTTCATCTGACCAACAAAAAGACCGTACGGTTCATCTGGAAGTCGCTCGGTGATGCTACCGCCACTCTCGACCGATTGCCAACGCTCCCCATCAGTGATAAGGGGAATATAACGCACGTTCTTGATGCCGAGATGCTCTGCGATCGGCACGTTATGTTTCGAATAGAATACCGCTGCGTCTGCGTGCATGAGCGGCCAGTGAAAAAAATAACTGCGCCATGCGCTTAGGCTGAATCGTCGCGGGACATTTCCATACACAATGGGCTTTCCCAAGGGGTCGTCGCGATCGTCCACGAGATAATGATCGTGGAGAAGTCCTGCTTCAGAGAAGGCAAGTGGTATATGCAGAAGCTTCGCAAGCATTGCCGCAACGATACCAACTCTGTTATTGCGGAGCATGTGCACGTGTACGATGGAGGGGTGCTCTTTGAGTATGAGAGAGATTGTACGCCATGCGCCTGAGAGCAGACTTCGGTATC
>Ga0209542_10021335_pt1 | contig 10161 bp, 12 predicted proteins | sample RifCSPhighO2_01_FD_184028 | JGI IMG/M metagenome (GOLD analysis project Ga0209542, IMG submission 184028) | Soil microbial communities from Rifle, Colorado - Rifle CSP2_plank highO2_0.1 (SPAdes) (version 2) | ecosystem: Environmental > Terrestrial > Deep subsurface > Rock core/Sediment ...
TTTACATAATCATTATAACCTTCAATTTCATCATGCCTTCCTCTGTCCATTACCTTTTCTTCTGCATTGGCTTTAGTTATTTCATCAGCTTTCTTTTTATTATCAACACCTGCAGTCTGGCTTGATGTTTTATTGATATCTTTTTTTAGTCCATGGCTGCTTGCTCCGCCATAATGTTTTTCTGTCATTTTGCTTCTAAGCAAAATCCTTGCTTTCCTAAACCTTTGTAAAGTTTATTTTCTGTCATGAATGAGAAATAGATTTGAGGGTTTTAAAGCCTTTCTTAATTTATTCTCTGCAGCAGCATCCTCTTTCCTCAAGAAGGCTGTGCAAGTATTTATCAGAAAATGGCATTTTGGATATTTCCAATTTTTGAACTCCTAGGTTGGTTATTTCATCAATCAATTTGCCAAGGTCGTTATCTTTAATACTTATGTGTGCAACTCTTAATCTTTTTTCATAACCCCTAATAATTCTTGAAGTTATCAGTTCATTCTTTACTTCTGGTCTTTCATACTGGGAGAGAAGATCACGCATTCTTGACTCAATGTCTGCGTCTATCTCTGGATTTTCATGAACTAATAAGTAATATCTTTCCTCTTCCATTAAAAACGTATGTAATTTTTGTTTAAATAGATTATGAAACTGATATCTATTTATTCTGCTTTATAATCCTAGGTCTTGCCCGGGGGATAAGACAAGGCAGGAAATAAATATTAAAAATAAAAATAGTTTAACCAAAGTATTATCTTATGTTAAATGAAGATAAGTTGCTCCATGAGATAACAAGGTTTTTGTTTTCCGATGCCCTAAGGTCTTGCCTTGGGGTTCTTCACCCCATCTTTTTAAATGAGTCATATTCTCTTTTATAGAATTGATATCTTTCATTTGAAACCTTTCTGTAATAATTTAATAATCTTTTAAATTCTTTTTCTCCTTCTCCAAAATTCATATATTCTAGGAGACCGTCCAGCGTATTTTCAATATTTTTTTCAGATTTGGATTTTGTTCTGATTATTAGGTCAATATAAATTCTAAGATATCCCACATTTTTTCTTATTTCTGGTCTCAATTTTTCTATTCGTTTTTTTATTGTATCCATTACATTATCAACGAATTCATTTCCCGCTCTTGCTCCAGGTTTCATCGAATCATGAATCGCATCGGCAAGAGAATTGTCCGGGTTGAAGAAATATCCCCCTCTTTTTAGTTTTTCCATAAAATGCGGTGGAAGTGATGATATTAATAGTTTTGCTTGCAACCTTTAATTAGGCATTCATTCAGCGTTCTCGGATATTTGGGGTGGAATCTCTTGGTGCCTGGTTTCCGAATGAACCTCGTTTTGGCAGAGGCTTGTAGGGATAGACTTCTCTTGATGGAACCTCTGCACACGGCCTGCATAATCTATACAGCTCTTCAAATGGCACTCTATTTATATGTAGATAATGCCCTCCTTAGTTTGGGGTTGATCATAATACATTGTAGTTCCCGATGTTTAATAATCTTTTTCTGATTCTTTTTTTTAATCCCATTCCCCAATGTTCGTTCTTTCCCCAGTGGCTTCTCTATAAGCACATTCCAGATCAGAAATTGGAATTCTTATTTGTCCATCCTTATCATAAGATTGAGTTATACCTTGAATGTGTTTTTCCATTCTTTTGTAGGTATTCTCGCCGTATTTTTTTATCTCTTCTTTTTTTGTCAGGGCATTTTTATTGGCAGCAGTAAAAGTTTCATGATATTTTGTCAGCAATGCTTGATATTTTTTGCCATATTCTATTGCAAGCTCATTATTTTTCTGATTCTTGCATAGCTCTCCCAATTCTATCAAAAACTCAAGGACTGGTGATTTTCTTCTTTCATTTATATCCCTATCAATTTCTTTTAGCAGATGCTCAAGTTTTGGAATTTTTTTCATCTTGATTGATATATTTATCAATATTTAAACTTTTTATTATTTTTTTGCTTTCTCACACATTTGGATTATTTCCTGTAATTTTGCTTTGTAGGTTCTGTTTGAAAGTGCAACATCATCACTTAAATTTTGTAATAGAAAGACAATTTCTTCCAATTTTTCCCATCTTGCTCCCATCTTAATATCTCTGAAATCTGCCCAATCAATAAAATCTTTGAGAGAATTAAATTTTTTTATTGCTTTTTTTCTTCTTTTTTCTGCGTCAAATAAACAAAGGCATTATCACCATGTTTATATTCTTCTTTGCTTAGTTTGCATCCTATTCTTTCCCCAAATTCTCCGGCAAATTGCTCGTTGGTAGATTTTCTAAATACAACAAGGATTTCTCCTTTGGCATATCTTGGCTTGTACGGCATGGTTTAAGCAAAATATGGCAGTTTATTAATATTATTGTATTTTTAGAGATTAGTCACTTTCTCAGTCTTCTGTCTTTCGGGACATAATTAAAAATCTTTATTCCATTACTTTTTCCGCAGCCAAAAAAATCCTCTTTGTATTTTACAATTGGATTCCCACTTATTCCTGAAACTTCTATGTCATTTCCCCTAATCCAGGAATTGAATTTTTCATCATCAATTTCAACAATGTTTTTTGTTATCTGGTCTTTTAATATAATACACGCATCAAAGCTCAATCTTAAATCAGTTTTAGATTCTTTTTTTATTAAATATGCACCTATAAGTTCAATGTTTGCCAACTTTCCTAGTTTCATTATTTCTTCTTTTGACAAACTTCCTGAGAAGCCTCGGATTTTTTCTTTTCCAGACTCTATCAACAGATAATTAAGTTCTGATATGCCGAAGTCCTCATTTAACTGTCCGGCAATCTGCTGTTTTTCTTTTGATTTTATGAATTGGATGTTCATTTTCTTTCTCCTTTGTCTTTAATTTCATCCAACAAAGTCATCTTGCACAAAAAGAAGCCCTCACTATCATTATCCTGGGGGTAAATCCTATGGGCTTTCGCAACATCTTTATCATACACTTCATTATTCCATTCTATTATTCCATGACGTGTCTTTAAAGGTAATTTAATTTCTTCTATTTTAACTGGGAAATTCTTTAATGCAAAATCCATCACAGATTCATTTTCTTCCGGAGCATGAGTGCATGTGCTGTAGACAAGAGTTCCTCCAACTTTGAGGCATTTCAATGCGTAAGCAAGCATTTTCTTTTGCTGTCTCGATAATTTGTCTATCATTTTTGGATTCCACATTAAAAATGTCTTTGGTGATGAACGAAGAGTACCTTCTCCAGAACAGGGAGCATCAAGAAGTATTTTGTCAAATTTAAATTCTGATTTGGAGAGTTTTGAGCATAATTGAATTGCATCATTTCTTGTGACAACAGAGTTAGTTACACTGGCTTTTTCAAGATTTGAAGCTAAAATGGCTATCCTGTCCATTTTCAAGTCATTTGCAATTAAAGTTCCGGAGTTTTGCATCGAAGAGGCTATTTGTGTTGTCTTGCTTCCAGGACTTGCACAGAGGTCAAGGACAAAATCCCCTCGCTGAGCATTAAGAGCCAGGGCAGACATCATTGAACAAACTTCCTGCACATAATAATAGCCCAGAATATGCTCTCTTGAGTTTCCCAATTCTCCTGGCAGTAAGTCTTGGTTTATCAGTATTATTTCAGGGTATTCTGAATAGGGCTGAATTACATCCCATTTTTCTTTTAATCTTCTCATTAATTCTTCAGGAGAAATTTTCAAAGTATTGCACCTAATGAAATTTCTCGGACCAGTGTGAACTATTTTATCAAATGCCTGGAAGTCTTCTTCATTTGGCATTAATTTCCTAAGCCTTTCTTCAAAGAGCGGTTTCATTTCATATCTCATAAATATATTCAATAAATATAGCTTTTAAGTCTGTTGGATTTATTATAGTGAAAATATTATTAAAATGGTTATGAACTTATCTATAGATTTTGGATACAGAACAATTAAATGGGTTGTTAGATATACTGCTCTTTTACTGTTTAAAGAACGCCTTTCTTGCCTTTGACTATCGTGATTCCATCGTCTGTTATTGACATTGGAATTGGCCCTCTTGAATGGTTTGTTCTTCTCATCTTGCTTATTCTAACTGCTCTATCCGAGACTCCGCCAAGCCCGGATGAATAAAGGTCAATGACTCCATCAACTAAGAATTTAATATATTGCGATTTTGCGGTTGTGCCCGCAATTCCAACTTCTTCAGTGTCTGTCGTTGCGGTTTCGTCAGACATCAAGACTGTAGCTCCAAGTCTTTTCAAAGTTGAAGATAAGTCATAAAGCATTTTTCTTATTTTTGATTCATTTGCTTCAGTTGATGCAAATAGTGAAACAGGGTCCAGGCAAATTCTTCTTATATCATATTTTGCCATGGCTGCCGTGAGGTCTCTCTTTATTTCATTTACATCTGAATCTGGAGAAATCCTTACGAATCTGCATTGGCCCTTTGCATCAAGTTTTTCCATATCCCATCCAAGAGCAGCTGCATCTTTGAACAGCTCAATCACATCAGGCTCGAATGAGAGATAAACTCCATTTTCATTGTATTTTGTAACACCATTGTATAAGAATTGCATTAAGAATATTGTTTTTCCAGATCCCGGGCCGCCAAGAAGAACATTGACAGAATTTCTTACTAAGCCGCCTTGGCATAACTCGTCAAAACCAGCTATGCCTGTAGGACACCTGTCAATCATAACCCCCTTTACCATCTATTGAATAAGAATATGGGATATTTAAACATTACTCCTTTAAACTGAGGAATTAACATATTATTTTGAGAAATCAATTATAATCTCTCTTATTTTGTCTATGTCCCCGTAGCGATGGTCTTCTTACCAAATCTCATCAATAAAGACCGGAATAGGCACATTAGAGTCAATCACTCCGTGAGATGGCTGCTTCGCTTTTAATACAATTAACTTTCTCTCTTCAATTCTTGGTGCTATAAAATAGGCATACTTGGAAGCAAGATTCCTTTTTTCTTCGGTTGTTAATTCAGAATCAGACAGCCTTGGGTTGCCATTTGAATCACGAACTACTATTTGAAACTTATTAGTTATATTGTTACCATGAACTCCCATAAAGAATGATTCGTCTTGATTTGCAAGGGCATTTTCCTTATCTGTATAAATAAGGTTCATCCCATGTCCCCGGACTTCCAGCTTTCTTACGGGATATTCCGAGGGATATTCTACTCTTGTAGGGGAACATCCTCTAGAACAAGCATACATTCCCAATCCTATTAGAGTAACTAAACCTCCAGTTGTCACCATCTTTGTCTTTTTTCCTCCCCTTCTGAAGGATTCCAGCGCCATGCTTCCAATAATTCTTGCTGGAGCTAAAGGTATTTGTGCCAAATCACGTAACGCTTTTACCAAATCATTCATATTTTTATTGTTTACCTTAATTTATAAATGTTTCTAATTGACGTAACTAATTAATAGGAACAATAATAAGATTTATATACTGGAAAATAAGTTTATTTATAAGTAACTCCTTCTAATAAAAGAAGGAAAGGGGCAATCAGTTAATTAAAAGCCATTTCCATAATGGAATAAGATTAATTTCCTTGTCTTTTTTTTCTAAATTTTTTGTTATAACAGTTAATGTTTTAATTTTAGAATTAAATTCTTTCTTTAATTCAAAAAGCGAATTTATTTCTCTTTCTTTTATTTCGTCTGTAAAAGAGACATTTACGGCGTCAAGCGTATTATCAATGTTTTTTATCACAAAATCTACCTCTCCTTTATCTTGCCAATAATAAATCTCCTTATTTTCTTTTTTTAATGCAATAAATACCATATTTTCTGCTAGTTTCCCTTCATCCTTTGAGAATTTAAAGCTTGTAGCATTTCTTAAGCCGTTATCTATGCAATATACTTTGGACGCTCTTGTTTTTTGCTCTTTAAATGAGTAGGAGAAATGATCTAGGGTGAAAAATAAAAATGCTTCTTTGAAATAGGATAAATAGTCTTTTACAGTATCATAAGATATTTTTAAAGAGTTTCGTATATTTCTAAGAGAAGCAAGACTTGTAAAATTAGTCATGAAAAATAATGCTATATCTTTTGTTTTTTGGCTGTTTAGGTTGTATCTATCTACCATGTCTTTGTAAACTATATCATCAAAGTATTGTTCTAATATTTTCTTTTTAAATTCTTCTGGTTTTTCTATAATCTCTGGAAAGCCCCCAAGTTCAAGAAATTCCTTTAATTCTTTCTTGATTATTATCTTCGTCTTGTCTAAAATAATGCCTTTTTTTACTCTTTCTTTATCAATTTCTAGTCCTTTAAATAATAAAAATTCGCTAAAGCTAAGAGGAAAAATTTCAAAAGTTACATTCCTCCCTGTTAATAGAGTTGAATATTCTTTTTTTAGTAGATACGAACAAGAACCCGAGATAACAAATTTATCTTCTGTTTTTAAGTCATATTTTTTTCTTATCCAGGATTCCCAACCCTCTTTTTTGTGAATTTCGTCTAGGAAGACATATGATTTTTTATTTGAATTTATATTTTCTTTATAGCCCGTATAAATATCATCCAAAGAATCATTTATCAATTTTTTGTCTTCAAGATTGACAAAAAGTATTTGTTCTGGCTTTATTCCTGATTTTAACAAATTAAAAATCATTTGGTACATTAAAGTGCTTTTTCCGGCTCTCCTTATCCCCGTTATTATTGTTATTTCTTTTATTTTTATTGAATCTAACAGAAGCTTATAGTCTGGACGGTCTTTTCCTTTTAACTTTTCCAATAAAGAGGGATTTTCCCACCAAGGGTTCCATTCGTTGAGTTTTTCTATTTCCATTTTTAATGTTTGTGTATTTGTTACAATGTAGTGTAACATATAGTATATAAATGTTACGTTTTAATGTAACATTTATCTTGCGTTGCCAGAAAAGATATCTCAAGTTATATCTTCTTTATGTAACTTCCTAATAGTAACAATAATAAGCTTTATATACTTCAGATTGATAATCATTATAAATCAATCTGGCTCTAAATGGGCTGGAAAGATAGGACAAAAAATGACAAGAAGTTACCGCCCAAGATTAGTAGTTCCAGATTTAAGAGGAACAGTCGCAACAGGATATGGAATTGTTGGTTCTAGTCAGAGATTTAACTATCGTGGTTTTGACAAACCTGTTTCTGGTGGTATTGGTGGTGCTGGTGGAAGTATTGGTCTCGGAGGAATTGGAAGTGATTTAGAAAATTCTGTTGATTCTAGTGGAGCTGGATCAGGAGATGCTGATGCATTCGCAAGAGAAATGGCTGCTAAGGGAATTACCGAGCCAAAAGTCCTTAAGAGAGAAGCAAAAAAGAGAGGATTGGCTTTTACATTGATTGAACTTTTGGTTGTCGTGGCAATCATAGGTCTCTTGGCTGCTAGGCTTATGCCTGCCCTTAAAGGGGCAAGAGAAAAAGCGAAGAGGACGCAGTGTGTGAATAATCTCAAACAGATTGGTCTTGCTGAAGCCATGTACATTCAAGATGATAATTCAAATGGGAATGGTAGATTTTCTTTAGACGCAGGTAATACTGCTAATAATCTTTGGGCAGGCACTTTCTATCAACATTATGGAAAACTTATTGGATCTGGTTTCTTACCAAATACTGCTAAAGTCTTTTATTGCCCTAGTGCTAAATCTTATACATACAACAATATTGCAAATGGTATACAAACTTTAGGGGTGACTGGGAGCACTACAAAATGTACTTATTGGTTTAGGGGACCAAATCATGGTGCCCCTGTTAGAATAAGTGATGCTGAAATTAAATCAAAACCCGTAGTAGCTGATACGCATGCACCTTTATCTGGTGCACAGTTTACTTCTCATGTAGAAGGAGCTTATGTTCTTGATACTAGTGGAGTTGTTACTTACCAAATTGGTTTGTCTCCCACCTTTAACATAGGAACAGCTGCCGCATGGACTGAACTCGACTCTAGATATTAGCTATCAAAATCCTTTTATACACTCCAATCCTTAATAATTGATGCATAAAAATAAGGTGTACGTCGGTATAATTGGAACTTTGTTTCTAATATTTGTCATATATTTTGTAATCACATTTGGATTGAAATTGAGCGGGTACGCAACTTATAGCGATGGAAGTAGTTTTTGTGGTGTTGAAGTTTTTGAAGACTCCCAGATAACAGTTAGTGATGTAAATTGTATTATTGGAACTGTTGATGGGGGCAATATAACTAAATCTAAAGGAATTTTGGATTGTAATAAGTTTCAAGTTGTTGGCGATAGTCCTGGTTCTGGTAATTCTTATGGTATAAAAACAAATGAAACTGCAAATGATGTAATAATAAAAAACTGTAATGTAAACTCTTTTGCTTATAATGTAAATATATCTTCTAATAATGTTTCAATTATTAATAGTGTTTTAGACACTTTGCAATCAGGAAATCTCAAAGAAGTTTGGATTGGGGCAAGTCTTAATACGACCATATTAAACACCACATTTACTGTTGCGAATGCCCAAATAAGATCAAATTCAAACCTCTTCGTAAAATATTATATAAATATTAGTGTAACAAATGCAACGGGGGACCCAGTAGTGGGTGCGAATGTGACTATATTTAATGCATCTGCGCTGTCGAGCAGGTATAATGGGACAACAGGAGCAGACGGGACTTTCAAATTCAATTTAACTGAAAAGGTTATTGAAAACAGCACGGGAACACAGACTACAATATCCTTCAATTACACAATAAACGCAACATTCAATGGGGTAAATGCACAAAATGGAACGAATAATAGCTTTAATCCTTCAGTGCAGTATGGAATGGAAACAATTCATGTCCGTGTTGCTGCTAGTCCAGATAGCACAAGTCCACTTATAACTATATTGAGTCCTCTCAATCAGACATATAATAATACGGGGTTTGGAACTGGGATATTGTTTAATGTCAGTGTTAATGAAAATTCTTCGTGTAATTATACTATTAATAATGGAGTGACAAATTATTCTATGACTGGGAATAATTCGGGTTCAATAATTTATGGGAGTTTGTTTAACGCGACTAATGCGAGTTTGGCTGATGGGGGGTATACTTTTATTGCATATTGCGCAGATATAGCTGTTAATAGAAATAACACTGAAAGTGTTATGTTTAATGTTGATAGGACAAGACCTTTGGTTACAATAAATAGCCCAACTGCAACAACATATAGTGTTGATAATTATCTTATTAATATAACATTAAATGAACAGGGATATTGTCTTTATAGCCTTAATTCTGGGGCAAATAATGTTACCCTTACTAATTTTAATAATTTGAATACTACTTTTAATTCAACCAAGATAAGTGTTAGCAACGGAAATTATGTCTTGACAGCTTATTGCAATGATACAATTGGAAATACAAATTCAACGAATGTCAGCTTTAGTGTTAGTGTTGATAGTGGCGGTGGAGGAGGTGGAGGCGGTGGGGGCGGGGGTGGATGCACTTCAACAGGGTGGAATTGCGGAGATTGGAGTTCTTGTTCTAATGGAAATCAAACAAGAGATTGCAAGAATAATTGCAATGCTAAAAAAACAGAGACGCAATCATGTGCATGTGTAAATCAATGTTCTCAAGCTGGAAAGACATGCAATGGAAATGCAGTGCAGACTTGCGCTGTTGTTGATGGATGCTATAAAATAACAACAACAGAAGATTGTGGTCCAAGCATGAGCTGTACTAATGGAGTTTGTGTTGTAAAGGCAGGAGAAAAGAATAACAATAATGTATTTTCTTTTAACATAACTATTCCCAAGCCAAGCGATTTAATTCCTCATGGAGATATTCCTGCTCCGATAGTTGATACGGGAGTGGGAATAGTTGTTGTTGGGGGGATTGGTTGGATAATATGGCTTTGGTTGTTAGCATTTTTGCCATTTTTTGCATTGAAATTAAGGCATTATTCAATTTCAATACTGGATTATGGGAATAGATTAAAAGTATTTGGGTATGACGCAAAAGGCAAGGAGATAATTAATAGTGAGATGCTTCTTCTTGTTTTGGGAGAGCTAGAAAAAGAATATGGCAGTTTAGTTTATTCTGATTCAAGAGATAATGTAATCAAATATCTTGTTGGAAGAGGGTTTATTGAAATAAGTCTTGATAGTCCGTTTGTTATTACAGGTCACTTCTCAAGAAATAAAGATGCCGTTGAGTTTAACAATGCTCTTGGA
>Ga0209542_10021337_pt1 | contig 10160 bp, 4 predicted proteins | sample RifCSPhighO2_01_FD_184028 | JGI IMG/M metagenome (GOLD analysis project Ga0209542, IMG submission 184028) | Soil microbial communities from Rifle, Colorado - Rifle CSP2_plank highO2_0.1 (SPAdes) (version 2) | ecosystem: Environmental > Terrestrial > Deep subsurface > Rock core/Sediment ...
AAAGGGTGGAAGTGCGCCGCGAAGGAAATCCGACCTTGGTGAAGCGCGAGCAGGTGGATTTCATGGAAGTCGCGACCAACCAGCCGTTCTCCGTCGCCACGTCGCTCATTCCGTTCGTTGAAAACGACGACGCCAACCGTGCGCTCATGGGTTCGAACATGCAAAAGCAGGCGGTACCGCTCGTGGTACCCGAGGCCCCGGTCGTCGCGACAGGCGTCGAAGCCGCCGCAGCGCGCGATTCCGGCCGCCTCGTCATCGCCGAAGAGGCGGGCGAAGTCAGCTATGCCGACGCGCAAATCATCAAGGTCAAGAACGGTGACGGCAAGACCAAGGAATATCCGCTCGTCAATTTCTCCCGCACCAACGGATTCACCACCTTCCACCAGCGCCCGCTCATCTCGGTCGGGGATTCGGTGAAGAAAGGTACCGTCCTCGCCGATACATCCACATCGGTCGGCGGCCAGCTCGCCATCGGACAAAACGTCCGTGTCGCCTTCTTGCCGTGGTTCGGCGCCAACTTCGAAGACGCCATAGTCATTTCCGAGCGCCTCGCCAAAGAGGCCCGCTTCACCTCCATCCACATGGAGGAATTCATCTGTGTCGTCCGCGACACGAAGCTCGGCGCGGAAGTGACGACCCACGACATTCCCAACGTTTCAGAATTCAAACTCCGCAACCTCGATGAAGACGGTGTCATCCGCATCGGCGCCGAAGTGCGCTCGGGCGACATCTTGGTCGGCAAGGTCACGCCGAAAGGCGAGACGCAGCTCACCCCCGAAGAGCGCCTCCTGCACGCAATATTCGGCGAGAAAGCGAAGGACGTGAAAGACACTAGCTTACGCATGGAAGGCGGCAAGCGCGGTCGTGTCATCGGCGTGAAAATCTTCTCGCGCGAGACGGGCGACCAGCTCGAATCGGGCGTCATCAAGCGCGTGCACATCGAAGTGGCGCAGCTCCGCACCATCTCGGTCGGCGACAAGCTCGCAGGCCGTCACGGCAACAAGGGCGTCATCTCCCGCATCTTGCCGGAGGAAGACATGCCGTTCGACGAGCAGGGTAATCCCGTTGACATCATCTTGACTCCGCTCGGCGTGCCGTCCCGTATGAACCTCGGTCAGATTCTCGAATTGCACCTCGGTCTCGCCGCCGACATGCTCGGCTACCAGGCGATTGTGCCGTCTTTTGCGGGTGCCTCAGAAGAGGAAATCCGCAACGAGCTCAAGGAAGCGGGCGTCTCGGAGACGGGCAAGCGCGTCCTCTTCGACGGCCGCACGGGCGAAGCATTCGCACAGCCCGTATCGGTCGGCGTCATGTACATCTTGAAGCTTCACCACATGGTGGAGGACAAGATACACATGCGTTCCATCGGACCGTACTCACTCACGACGCAACAGCCGCTCGGCGGCAAAGCCCAAAACGGCGGCCAGCGCGTGGGAGAAATGGAAGTCTGGGCGTTCTTGGGCTACGGCGCCGCATATAGCTTACGCGAAATTCTCACCATCAAATCCGACGACATCCTGGGCCGCTCCGCCGCCTTCGATGCGATAGTTTCCGGCAAGCGGATTGAAGAATCGAACACACCCGCCACCTTCAATGTCTTGGTCAGACACTTGCGGGGCTTGGGTATCGACATCGAATTTAAAGGCGGTTCGCAGAACTTCTAATCACACACCATATGGCAACAAAAAAGAAAGACGTCATCCCACAGGATTTTGAAGCGGTCGCAATGCGGCTCGCCTCGCCTGACCGTGTGCTCGAATGGAGTTTCGGCGAAATCACCAAGCCCGAGACCATCAACTACCGCACGCAGCGCCCCGAGAAGAATGGGCTTTTCGACGAGCGCGTATTCGGACCCGAAAAAGACTACGAATGTTACTGCGGCAAATACCGAGGCATCCGCTTCCGCGGCATCGTCTGTGAGAAGTGTGGCGTGGAAATCACACGCGCCATCGTCCGCCGCGAGCGCATGGGCCACATCGACCTCGCGACACCCGTCTCTCACATCTGGTTTTTGCGCGGTATTCCTTCGCGCATCGCTCTCATGCTCGGACTCTCGGCCGCTGAAGTGGAGAAAGTTGTCTACTTCGCGGGCTACATCGTCACACACGTGGATGAAAAGGAGCGCGAGCGATTGCTCAAGGAGCTCGAACACGAATTCGCGACGAAGAACAAGGCCGCCGCGACCGCCGAGATAAAGACCGACCTGAAGGAGCGCGCCACCAAGGCCAAGAAGGAGATTGAGTCCGTCCGCCAGGGCGTCGTTCTCGACGAGGCCGCGTACCACCTCTTCGCGGTCAAATATGGCGCGATGTTCCGTGCCGCCATCGGTGCGGAAGCCCTCTACAGCATTTTGAAAAATATCGACATCGACGTCTTCATCAAGAAGGTGAAGGAGGAGTATCAGAATTCCGGCGCGGCAGACCGCGACAAGCTCCGCAAACGCCTCGGCCTCGCCGAGAGCTTGCAGCGCGCGGGTGTGCGCCCCGAGTGGATGTTCATGACCCGTCTTCCCGTCGTCCCTCCCGCGCTGCGCCCCATGGTCGCGCTCGAAGGTGGCCGCCACGCTTCGTCCGACCTCAACGACCTCTACCGCCGCGTCATCAACCGTAACAACCGTCTCAAGCGTCTGCTCGCCATCCATGCTCCCGAAGTGATTCTCCGCAACGAAAAAAGAATTCTGCAGGAAGCCGTTGACGCGCTCCTCGACAACTCCATGCGCCGCGGCGCAGGCGTGCTCGGCATTCTGGGTGGCCGCCGCCGCGCGCTGAAGTCCCTCGCTGATTACCTCAAAGGCAAACACGGCTATCTCCGTCAAAACCTCCTCGGCAAACGCGTGGACTACTCGGGCCGTTCCGTCATCGTCGTCGGTCCTGACTTGGCACTCGACGAGTGCGGTCTGCCGAAGCACATGGTGCTCGAACTCTTCCGCCCGTTCGTCATTCAGGGACTCCTCGCACGCGAACTCGCCTACAACATCCGCGGAGCAGGCCGTCTCATCGAAGACGAGGCACCCGAAGTGTGGCCCATTCTCGAAGAGGCTATCAAGGACAAGTACGTGCTTCTGAACCGCGCCCCGACGCTTCACCGCCAATCCATCCAGGCATTCCGCCCGGTTCTGATCGAAGGCAACGCTATCCAAGTGCATCCGCTCGTCTGTCCGGCCTACAACGCCGACTTCGACGGCGACGCGATGGCCGTCCACGTGCCGCTCTCCGAAGCCGCTCAAATGGAGGCGCGCATGATGATGTCCGCCAACAAGAATATCTTGAAGCCGGGTTCGGGCGACGTCGTCGTCGCATCCAAGCTCCTCGACATCGTCTTGGGTTGCTACTGGATGACCAAGTCCGTTGACGGTCAGAAGGGTGAGGGAAGCGCGTTCCCCTCCACGAATGCCGCTATCACCGCACACGATTTCGGTGCGGTAGATTTGCGCGCAAAGATAAAAGTGCTTCCGACCGAGAACAAGAAGTACGCACAGTACGAGGGCAAAGTGTTCGACACGACCGTCGGCCGCCTCCTCTTCAACTCCGTCCTTCCGAGCGACTTCCCGTATTTGAACGAAGAAATAACAAACAAGCGCATGGGTGCATTGGTGCAAAACCTCGTCACGCACTACAGTCTCGACGGCATCCCCGCAATTCTCGACAAAATTAAGGCGTTCGGATTCCGCTACGCGACCTACGCAGGCATCACGTGGGCGATTTCCGACGTCGTCATTCCAAGCGTGAAGGAGAAAATGGTCAAGGAAGGCCGCGAACAGGCCCAGAAAGAGCTCGAGAGCTACAACCAGGGACTTCTCACCGAAGATGAACGACGCCGCATGACCGTCGAAATCTGGGGCAGGGTATCAGGCGAATTGCGCAAGCATGTCGTCGAAGCCCTCGACAACACGGGTCCCGTGCACGACATGATTACCTCGGGCGCCCGCGGTTCGGTCGTCCAGCTTCACCAGATGGTGGGTATGAAAGGCCTCATCACCAACCCCCGCGGAGAAATCATCGAATTCCCCATCACCTCATCGCTGAAGGAGGGTCTTACCCCGATTGAATACTTCATCTCGACGCACGGCGCCCGCAAAGGTCTTGCCGACACCGCGCTCAACACCGCACGCGCGGGGTACCTCACACGCCGCCTCTTCGACGTCGCGCACGACGTCGTCGTCCTCGAAGACGACTGCAACACCAAAGAAGGAGTCGTTATCAACCGTCCGGGCAAAGAGAACATCGGCGGCTCGTTTGCCGACCGTGTGAACGGCCGCGTGCTTGCCGAAGACGCGGCGGGCTTCAAACGCAATCACCTCATCAACCGCGACGATGCAAAGGCAATCGAAGAGAGCAAAGCCACAGAAGTCACCGTCCGCTCTCCGATGACCTGCCGCGTGGCACGCGGTGTCTGTCAGAAGTGCTACGGCATGGACCTCACGACGGGCGAGATTGTGGACGTGGGCGAGGCAATCGGTGTCATCGCCGCGCAAGCCATCGGCGAGCCGGGCACCCAGCTCACGATGCGTACCTTCCACACGGGAGGAGTCGCGACAGCGGGCGGAGACATCACCATGGGTCTGCCGCGCGTCGAAGAAGTTTTCGAGACACGTGCGCCGAAACTACCCGCGACCATTTCCCGCGTCTCCGGTCTCATCACCGATATCGTCAAAGACGGTCAGGAGACGGTCATCACCATCGTTCCCGACGTCGCCTCGACCGCCAAGACCGCGAAAGCCCAGAAGAAAGAAACCGAATACCGCATTCATCCGCTGCGCACCATCCTCGTGAAAACGGGAGCCAAGGTGGAGAAGGGCGATTTCCTCACGGACGGCTCCGCCGACCTCGAGGAGCTCTTCACGCTCGCGGGCAAGGAGCGCGCACAGCAATACATCATCAACGAAATTACCCGCATTTACGAACTCCAGGGAGTCTCGACGGGCCGCAAGCACCTGGAAGTCATCGTCAAGCAGATGTTCTCGCGTGTCTCCGTCACGACTTCGGGCGACACGGGAGTCTCCGCAGGGGAAATCGTCGCCGACTTCGAATTCGAACGCATCAACAAAGTGCAGAAAGAAGTGGAGGGCGAGCCGGCCAAGGGCAAGCAGCTCCTGCTCGGGATTACCGAAGTCTCGCTCACAAGAGCTTCATTCCTCTCGGCCATCTCCTTCCAGAACACGCCCCGCAAGCTCGCAGAAGCCGCTGTATCAGGCGCCGTGGACCGCCTCATCGGCCTCAAAGAGAACGTCATCATCGGCCGCCTCATCCCTGCAGGTACGGGATTCAAGGGCAGCAAGAAGCACGCCATGATCGAACAAATGGAAGCGGATTTTGCCGCCTCGGCACCCGCTGAAGTGCCTGAAAGCCAGAGCCGCAAGGAGTCGGTTGAGCGGTAAGAGATTTTCCGCGTCACGACGCAGAGAAGGGCAGACGAATGCCCTTCTTTGTTATTCCGAACGTTACGAGTGATAATGAAGACCCATGGCAGATACGGTACAACAAATCAAAGATAGACTCTCGATTGTAGACGTCGTTTCGCAATACGTGAAGCTGCAGCGCGCGGGGGCATCTCTGCGGGCGCGGTGCCCTTTTCACGCGGAGCGCACGCCTTCTTTCCACGTCTCTCCCGACCGCGGCACCTACCACTGCTTCGGGTGCAACGTCGGCGGCGATATCTTTTCTTTCGTCGAGGCTATCGAAGGACTCGATTTCAAAGGCGCACTCAAAGTCCTCGCCGAGCGGGCGGGAGTGGAGTTGGTCTACGAACGCGGCGGTAAAGAGAAGAAGGACGAACGCGAGCGGCTCTTTGAGCTTCTCGAAGCGGCGACTATTTTTTACACATCGAAGCTTTCAGACGCTGCCAAGAAATATTTGAGGGAGCGCGGTATGACCGATGCGACAATACAGGCCTTCCGCCTCGGGCTCGCGGGGGATTCGTGGAGCGAACTCGCTGACTATCTAAAAGCAAAGTCCGCCCAAGGCGGATCGGCCTCGGGCCGATTTACCGAGCGCGAGATACTCGAAGCGGGCGTCGCCAAGAAAAACGAACGGGGCTCTCTCACCGACAAATTCCGCAACCGCATAATTTTCCCCATTTCCGATTCTGCAGGCCGGGTCGTCGGGTTCTCTGGCCGCATCTTCCCCGTAAAGCCTTTGGCCACGGGGCAGGCGGCGAAAACTGACGGTGGGTTCGAACCACCTAAGTACCTGAACTCTCCCGAGACGCCCCTTTTTCATAAATCCCGCGTCCTCTACGGCTTCGACAGGGCAAAAGTGGCTATACGTAAGCTTAATTGCGCGGTTCTCGTAGAAGGCCAAATGGACCTGCTCGCCTCGCATCAGGCTGGCTGGGCCAATACCGTGGCCGTTTCGGGAACGGCTTTCACCCCCGAGCACGCGGCACTGATTAAGCGGATGACGGAGAACCTCGTCCTCGCGCTCGATGCCGACGAGGCGGGTATCAAGGCCGCGGGCCGCGCCGCGCGCACCGCATTGCAGGGCGGCCTTAATGTGAAAGTCGCACGGCTACCGACAGGGCTCGACCCGGCGGATCTGATTCAGTCCGCCGGAGGCGGATCCTCCTCCGGAGGAAAATCGGGAGCGGATGCATGGAAAAAGGCGATACGGGATTCAAAAGACATCATCATATTCCTTCTCGAAGTACTTGAAGAGCATTTGCCGCAGAAAGACCGCTTCCGCCGCGCGGTAGAAACGATAGTGCTGCCGTTCCTTTCCGACATGCAAAGCCCCATCGCGCGCGAACAGCACCTACACGAAATCGCGGCTCGGCTCGGCGTGTCTGAAGCGGCCGTGAGCGAAGCGCTCGCAAAGTTACCGACTGCGAATGCACATTCGCAGTCGTCCTCCGAAGCTTTAGCGAAGGAGGACAGGTCTCGCGCGAAGCCCGCCTCCTCTCGGAGCTACGGAAGGGCAAAGCAGGCGTTTGCGATTCTCCTTTGGCAGCAGTCGTTGGCGAAACCTTCGATAGATGTGGCGGGATATGCACGCGACTTGGAGGCCGCAGTGGGGCCGGAGGCCTTTGCGGCTCTCGCGACACTCTCCGAAGGGGAGCGGGAGGCCTTGCGCTTTTCCGCCGAAAAGCTGCATGGCAAGAGCACGAACCCCGAACGCGAGACCAAAGCGCTGCTCGTAGTTATCCTCAAGGAACTTTTGGCCGCGGAGCTCGATGACGCTACAATGGCTCTAAAGAAGGCCGAAAATGGCAAGGACGAAGTGGAGATAGAGCGTCTCATGGGTGTGTGTAAACTGTTGACAACCCGCATTGCACAATTGCACGAGAACGTGTAGACTGCTGCGCTTGGTCTTCCAAACGGCTTATTCTCGAGCAGATAAGCACAGTCCTCGGTAAGACTACATCACTTCAAACGACCTTCTATAGGGAGGAGATTCCTCGCGGCTCACTTTTGCACGCATGGCAAAAAAGAAACTAAAGAAACGAAAAGTAATAAAGAAGAAAAAGCGCCTCGCCCGTGGCCGGGCTACGGCCGAGGGACCCGTGCGCAAGGCGCGCGTTTCGCGTACAAGAAAGCGCGCGGCCGCCAAGAAAGCGCGCGCGGTCAAGAGGAGCGCGAAAGCACTAAAGGCGCGGAAAAAGAAAGCGGCTTCCGCGTCCGCCTCCACAAAAAAAGGTGCGGGTGACAAGCGGCAGAACAAAGTGGAGGCGCTCATCCTGATGGGCAAGGAGCGCGGCTACATCACGTACGACGAAATTCTCCGCGAGTTCCCGACGATTGAAGACAACGTCTCGTTGCTCGAAGAAATCTACGACCGCTTCTCCGTCGCGGGCATTGATGTGCTCGAAGGCGGCGGCATGCTCGAAGACAGTTCGGCTGATTCCGTTTTGGCGAGCAAGAAATTACAAAATCGCCGCTCGGATGCGGGCTATGATTCTGTGCAGATGTATTTGCGCGAAATCGGTCAGTATCCGCTTCTTAACGGTCAGCAGGAGAAAGACCTCGCGAAGAGGATTCTTCTCGAAGACAACGAAGCGCGCAACATTCTCGCCCGCTCCAACCTCCGCCTCGTCGTCTCTATCGCCAAGAAATACGTCAATCGCAGCCCCGACCTCACGCTTCTCGACCTCATTCAGGAGGGGAATCTGGGCTTGTTTAAAGCCGTGGATAAGTTCGACTACACCAAGGGCTACAAATTCTCGACCTACGCCACCTGGTGGATTCGCCAGGCCATCACCCGCGCCTTGGCCGACCAATCTCGCACTATCCGCATCCCTGTGCACATGGTGGAAACCATCGCCAAGTACAAGCAAAAAGTACGCGAGCTCAACCAGCACCTCGGCCGCGACCCGTTACCCGAGGAGATAGCCGCGGAAATGGGCATTGAAATAGACAAAATCTATACCATCCAGAAAATCAATCAGGACACCGTCTCACTCGAGAGCCCCGTCGGTGAAGACGACGACGAGCGCTCCACCCTCGGCAGCTTCATCGCAGACGACACGATTGCCTCGCCCGACATGGATGCTTCACGCAGAATTCTCAACGAGCAGATGACGGAAATTCTCGAAGAGCTTTCACCGAAGGAGCGCAAAATTCTCGAAATGCGCAACGGCCTCACCGATGAGGGGATTTGCTACACCTTGGAAGAAGTAGGGAGAGAATTCGGCGTTACGCGCGAAAGAATCCGTCAGATCGAAGCAAAAGCGCTAGAAAGAATCCGCTTCCACGAACGTGCCAAACAACTCCGCAGCTACTAAAGTCTCTTCTTGGACTTCTTTCGAGATTTTTCTAGCTTCTGATGGCATTTGTGGTGCAGTAACTGTGCCCTTTCAAGATCCGATGTTTTGCCTCCTTCGCTGTGAAGTATAATGTGATCCGCACTCGACTCACGAAAGTTGATGGGTCCCCCGCAGACCGGACAAATACCCTTTTGTCGGAAGTAAAGAATGCGCTTCTGCTCCTCAGTATGGTATCTTTCGGGATCTTTTTCGATAAACGTTTTAAGGCGCGAAAATTCAGCTAGAACAATATCGAGGCGATTCTTTATAGAATCAGGCGTAGTCATCACCTTCGCTTCAAATTTATATGTTTTATATTTATCAAAAATAACGGCAGACATCCCGCTTGGAGCTTTATTATCGTAGATACCAAAAGAATTGAGATTTTTTAGGAATTCTCTTGCGAATGCTGATATTTCATTTACTAAATCCTCGTTACCAGCGCGATATTTCCTGAGATAGGAGATCAGTAAGTAAAATGACTCCACTTCTCTAGGTTTGAGCCCGGTAAGAAGGTAATTCAAAGATCTATAAAGCAAATCTAGATTGCCTTTGTAATTTTTCAACTTTGCTGGGCTGATATCCTTTTTGTACTTATTAAGTGCAGCTATAAGGCTTTTAAGCTCCAGACTCGGAAAATTTTTGTTTTTGTAATCCCCTTCGAGTTCAAGAAGTAACATCTCAGCAGCTAACAATCGGTGCCGGAAACGTTTATCCGGTCCCAACAACGCAAAGAGGGGATGCGTTTCGCGGGTTTCTTTAAATGCGTCTTTGAAAGCACCGCGGTAGGCACTAATCTTTTCTGCGCGATTCAGCGGCGAACCCTCCTGTAATCGTAAGAATGTTTGAACGATGTCTTCTTCCTTGCTCTCCGAATCGTGACTTTTAAGCTTGAGATAATAAATGGAGTAGGCATCCGTAAGAAATTTTTGTTTATTTTCCAAGTCTGCGTATGCTGACACCTCAGAATCTTTTAGGTCTAGATTACCCTGAACGTATTTCTTGATTGAGAGCAAACGTTGCTGACCATCGAGAATCTCGAACTGCCCCTTTTCATTTATGTATAGAACCAAAACTCCAATCGAATATCGGCTCTCGATTGACTTAATGAGTTCAACTTGTTGCGTATGTGTCCAAATATCACCCCTTTGATAGTCAGGATTGATATATATTTTGTTATCTTTGAAAAGATTCTGTATCTCGCCTAGAACAAAGCAATCAAACTCAATGTCTGGAACTTGTTGTTTCATAGGATTTTTTAGGTTCGAGCCAATGCTACTCCTTCATGAGTATTTGTCTACTGACCTTCGCCTAATAGGTTAATATAATCCTGATGCCTTGAGGCATCCCTTCAATATTGTTGTGGCTGTATTGATGCGCGAAAAGCTTCGTCGGACACGTCTCTCAAGGGCGCGCATGTTCTT
>Ga0209542_10021340_pt1 | contig 10159 bp, 10 predicted proteins | sample RifCSPhighO2_01_FD_184028 | JGI IMG/M metagenome (GOLD analysis project Ga0209542, IMG submission 184028) | Soil microbial communities from Rifle, Colorado - Rifle CSP2_plank highO2_0.1 (SPAdes) (version 2) | ecosystem: Environmental > Terrestrial > Deep subsurface > Rock core/Sediment ...
CTGGTACAATACCAAAAGAGTTCATTGGGCTTTTCAAAACAAGCTTTCGCCATTACAATTCATTATGTCAATTCAACCTAATAACTTTAATTTGCCTCAAGAGTGCAAAGTTGGGTGGACTTATACATAAAATTGACATTTTTGGCATAACGTGCTAGACTACCTACGTTAGATTGAAGGCGGAAAATTATCATTTAAAGTTTTTTCGCTGACAATCTGCGTGTCTAGTTTAGCTAGAAATAAAGTCGAATTTCTTCTAACTACACTTATAATTCACTTTATTTCTACTATTTTATGCAAGGAACTATTAAAAAGTTGGTGACTGACAAAAATTTCGGTTTTATCAGCCAAGCAGGCGAACAAAAAGATCTGTTTTTTCACGCTAATGAACTTGACGGAGTTGCTTTCAGCGATCTCCGTGAAGGCGATATGGTCAGCTTTGAAGTCAGCGAAGGTCAAAAAGGTCCAGCCGCAGTCAAAGTTAAAAAGATCTAAATTGTTGTCACTAAAAACCAAAAAAATCGGCTACTTTAAGAGACCGATTTTTTGGTAATCAATAAGGTTTTATTATTTTTATAATGATTAATCCGAATAGCGGTGCGAAACGCGGCGGCGGACGCTTTATAAAAGCGAAAAATCTGACGGGTGCCATCTCGTCGGGTTTTTTGCTATACTAAAATCACTAATAAAGTTGTGCTCCACATTAAAAAAATACGGTAAAAAAAATTATTTTAATTACCATTATTAGCCTAACGGCGACTGGCTGCCAAATCAGATCAATTAATAAAATTGGGCCAGCCGCCAACCTTAATGATGACCAAAAACCAAATAGCGAGGAAAAAAAGACTGATAAAAATTTAAGTCAGTTAACGACGCCGGTTAAAGAATTTAAACAACGTATCACCAAAAAACCCTTTGGCATTTACATTACCCCCCAAACTTCACCTGTTCAGCCGGAAAAATTCACTGGCTATCATACCGGCGTTGATATAGAATTTGAGGAAATAACTGATGAAGTATTGGTTAAAGCAATTACCGACGGAGTAGTAATTTTTTCCGGCACGGCAAATGGTTATGGCGGCGTAATTGCCATCAGACATATCATTAATGATGGAGTTTATATCGCTGTCTATGGCCATCTTAAACCAAGTTCTTTAGTCAAAAATAACACTTCAGTAAGTCGCGACCAATCAATCGGGATCTTAGGCGCGGGCAATACCTCGGAAACTGACGGCGAAAGAAAGCATCTCCATTTTGCTCTTCATCGCGGCCAAGAGCTTAATCTTAAGGGCTATGTTAATAATCAAAAAGATTTAAAAAATTGGCTAGATCCATTGAGTCTTATTTTTACTGAGTAAAAAAATAATATTGAGATAAATATGAAAATGAAAAAAATATTTTGGCACACGCTCCTTTGGCTTAATTGGGGAATTATTTTTTGGTTTTGGTGGACTAACTCGGGAAAATTGATTTCTCCTAACTTGGCTGACATGGCCATTGTTTTTGGCCGGCTGGCCGGGCTGGTGGCGGCTTATATGATTTTACTCCAGTTTTTTTTCATGGGACGTTTGCCATTTCTAGAAAGAGTTTTTGGTTTAGATAAATTGGCAAAAATTCACAAAAAAAACGGCAAATGGGGTTTTTATTTTTTAATTTTACATCCAATTTTACTGGTTTGGGGCTACAGTCGCTTGGCAAAGATTAGTTTAGTTGATCAATTTCTTGATTTTTTCTTTAATTACCCCCATGTTTATTTAGCGGTGATTGGTTTAATTCTTTTTATTATTGTGGTCATTAGTTCAATTAAAATCAGCCGCAGCCGTTTGCGCTATGAATGGTGGTATTTTGTTCATTTGATTGCTTATCTTGCGGTTTTCACTTCGTTTTGGCATCAAATCAGGGTTGGGACCGATTTATTGTCTTCTCAAATTTTTTACTGGTATTGGATCTGGCTTTATCTTTTTGTTTTTGCTAATCATTTAATTTTTCGTTTTGTCCGGCCGATTTATAATTTTTTCCGCCACCAATTTTATGTCATTGACGTTGTCCGTGAAACTTATCAAGCGGTTTCCATTTATATTGGTGGGAAAAATTTAGACCGATTCCAGATTCATCCCGGCCAATTTATGATTTTTCGTTTTTTGGCGAAAAAATTTTGGTGGCAGGCTCATCCCTTTTCTTTGTCCATTCTGCCGGAGGGCAAACAGCTGCGCATTACGGTTAAGGCTTTGGGCGATTTTACCGCCCAAATTTCTGATCTTAAGATTGGCACCAGAATTTTAATTGACGGGCCTTATGGCGTTTTTACCGATCTTTTCTGTGTTTCACCCAAAGTCCTTTTATTAGCCGGCGGCATTGGCATTACCCCGATTCGTTCGCTTTTTGAACAGATGGTCAAAAAAGGCAGAGACGTCAGCCTGCTTTATTTGAATAAGACTCAAAAAGACATTGTCTTTAAGGATGAATTAGAAATTATCGCCCAACATTATGGCGGCAGAGTTAAACATATTATCAGCGAAGAGCCGGATTTTTCGGGAGAAAAGGGTAGAATTGACCAAGAAAAAATCCAGCGTTTGGCGCCGGATTATTTATCGCGGGAAATTTATCTTTGCGGGCCGATTCCAATGATGGATGCCACCTTAAAAATTTTACAAGAGCTTGGCATCCCGCGCCGCCAAATCCGCTACGAAAAATTTGAATTATGAAACTGCTTTTATCTTCATATGTAAAACATTATAAAGGTTTATTAGCCACCGCGTTGGTTTTAGCCACGATTAATCAATTTTTTTCTCTGCTTGATCCGCAGATTTTTCGGCTGATTATTGATAACTATGCGACGAAAATTAACCAGCTGACCCAAAGCGAATTTGCCTGGGGCGTTTTTGTTTTACTGGTAGCGGCGATTGGCGTTGCCCTAGTTTCGCGCATTGCCAAAAATTTTCAAGACTATTTTGTTAATGTCATTACCCAGCGGGTCGGGACAAAGCTTTACGCTGACGCGATTAGCCATTCTTTTTCCCTGCCTTACACCGTATTTGAAGACCAGCGCTCGGGCGAACTTTTACAAAAAGTCCAGAAAGCCCGGACTGATTCCCAGGCCTTAATCAATAGCGCGATTAACACGGCCTTTCTTTTTATTATCGGTTTGAGCTTTGTCATGGTTTATGCTTTTATCGTCCACTGGCTGATTGGTTTGGTTTATTTTTTAATCGTGCCGACATTAGGCATTATTACTTTTGTCGTCAGCAAAAAAATTGAAATTGCCCAGCGAAAAATTGTGCGGCAGTCGGCAGATTTGGCCGGCGCGACCACGGAAACTTTGCGCAACGTCGAGCTGGTTAAAAGTTTAGGTTTGGAAGATCAGGAAACCCGGCGGCTTAATTCGGTCAATGAAATTATTTTGCAATTAGAGCTGAAAAAAATTACTTTGATTCGGACCTTAAGTTTTATCCAAGGCACCATGGTTAACATCACTCGGTCGGCTTTAATGTTTCTAATGCTTTGGCTGATTTTTCAAAATCAAATTACTTTGGGTGAATTTTTTTCTTTGCTTTTTTATTCCTTTGCCGTTTTTTCACCTTTATATGAACTTGGCAATGTCGCTTCCCAATATCAGGAAGCGAAAGCGAGCCTTAAAGTTTTAGGTGATATTTTAAGCCAGCCGGCCGCGCCCAAGCCAATTAATCCGCAAAAAATTGACGGGCTGAAAAATATTAGTTTTAAAAACGTTAGCTTTAATTATCAGGAGACTTCGGCTCACGCCGTTAAGGAGATTAGTTTAAATATTAAAAGCGGCCAGATCGTGGCGTTTGTCGGGCCGTCTGGTTCAGGCAAATCAACTTTAGTTAAGCTCTTAGTCGGCCTTTATCAGCCCGCTCAAGGTCAATTGTTAATCAATAATATTCCAAGCGAGCAAGTTGATTTTGATGATTGGCGGCGAAAAATCGGTTATGTCTCGCAAGAGACTCAGCTTTTCGCCGGTACGATTAAAGAAAATCTTTTATTTGTCAGGCCTAATGCCACCAACCAAGATTGCCGCCGAGTTTTAACTGCTGCGGCGGTTGATAATATTATTGAGCGCAGCGGCCAAGGCTTACAAACTAGAATTGGCGAAGGCGGCATTAAACTTTCCGGCGGCGAGCGTCAGCGTCTCGCCATTGCTCGGGCATTGTTGCGCCAGCCGCAGCTAATTATTTTTGATGAAGCGACTTCCAGCCTGGATTCCATCACGGAAAAAGAAATCACGGAAACCATCAAACAAATTAGCCAGAGTCAAACCAACTTAACTACGGTTTTAATCTCTCACCGTCTTTCCACGGTGGCGCACGCGGATATGATTTACGTTTTAGAAAAAGGCAAAATTATTGAGCAAGGCAATCATGAAAAACTTTTAAAGACAGGCGGATTGTATGCCGCTTTGTGGCGCGAGCAAAGCGGCCAAAGCAATTATGTAGGAAGTTAGTCAGTCGTGTAAGTTTGGAGGTGATAATTTTTGTCGATTACATTAACTTGACAAATTTTGTCGATTACGGTACTATGTTTATATTAATAACTTATCATCGGTAAGTTATTTTGTTTTGGCGAATTATTGATTTAACTTATGAAAATATTAACCAACGTTCGGTTTTATCGGATCGCTGGCATCGCTCAAACATTGGCGAATTTTCTTGAATACCTGCAAAAAGATTCAAAAACCAAGATTAAAGTAGTCGGTGTTAATATTGTAAAAAAAGGAGAAAAACAAGATCCGCCACCGCAGTATCGGACGGATATTTTTACTTTATATTCGGCAGTTTTTAAATATCCGGAAATCAAAAACGCGATTAAAAATTCAAACAACATCGCCGAAGTGGTGGAAAAATACCATCCCTTAATTGATTATTATGTTAAAATTATTGAGAAAGAAAAACCGGATTTAATTTGGATTCACGGTACTTATTTTTTACCTTGGTGCCTATATTTGGCTGCTTCGCGTTTTGATATTCCGATCGTTTTGCATTACCATGGCGTCTTGAGTTGGGAAGTAAAACATTGGGAGAAAAAATTCAGGATCTTTTTTCAGGAAATGGAAAAGCAATTTGATTCTGATCGAATTTTGTATCTTTTTCCTTCCGCCTTAACCAAGTCAGTGGTGGAAAAAGAAATTTTTGGACATCCAGTCAAGAATGCCCATATTTTACCCAACGGTATCCCGGAATATTTTTTTGAGAAAGCAGCAGGGACAGCCAAAAAAAATGATATTGGTTTTGTCAGTCGCTGGACTTTTATTAAAAATTTAAAATTCATTGAAAAATTTTCGAAGAATAATTTGAAGAAGGGTGTCAATCCTTATAGGATTAAGATAATTACCGATTCCAAGTTGAAAAGAAACATCATCAGAAAATTTGATGGATTGGCTAATTTTATTAAGCCGATAAAAAATGATTTATTGCCGGAATTTTATCAGTCAACAAAAATTATTTTATGTCCTTCTTATTTTGAAACTTACGGCAATGTCGCCCAAGAAGCTTTGGCTTGCGGCACGCCGGCACTAATTAATAAAAATATGGGCGTTGCCGAAACCTACCGATGTCTGGGATTAGATGAATTAATTGTAGATTTTTCTTCGACGAAAAAATTATTAGCTCGGCTTGATTATTATCTAAATTACCCAATTGATCAAAAGGTAATTGATAAATTGAAACGCGATTTTTCAACTACCAAAATTTTTGATCATTTAACCACTATTTTTAAAGATATAGCTGAACAAAAAAATAATACCCCCGTTTTTACCTTAGCTGTTGCCTGTTTTCAACTATTACCCGGGCTGATGTCATTTATATTTTAGAAAAAGGCAAAATTATTAAACAAGGCAATCATGAAAAACTTTTAAAGACAGGCGGATTGTATGTGGCACTTTGGCGGGAATAAAGCGGCGGCCACAACCATTAAATTTAAATACAATAAGATCCCTGCCCTTGTCTTTGTCACCCAGAGATTTTCCCGGCGACAAAACAAAAAGGCAGGGGTCTTAAGTTTGAATTGAGTTTTTCTATTACTCCGGATTAAAGAATTGCATCTTTCGCGGCCTTGGCCACTCGGAATTTGACCACGGTTTTGGCCGGAATTTTGATGGATTCGCCAGTGGCTGGGTTTCGGCCCATGCGGGCGAGTCGGTTCTTTTTGATCAGTTTACCCAAGCCATGGACAGTGAATTCGCCGCTTTTTTTGACCTCATCATAGGCCAAATTAACCAGCGTTTCCACGAAACCGGCGACGTCTTTTTTGCTCATACCGGTTTTGTCCGCTAAGGCGCCGATGACTTGCGATTTGCTCATACCTTTAGCCATAGAGACATTTAGTTATGAATAATTAATGATACAGATATTATAGCAAATCCTCAAAATTTGCCAAGTATTTAAAGGGAAATTAGTGGTTTGGCGGTTTTACTCTTACCAGAAAAAATTAAAATATTTTTAGATAAAAATTAAAAAGCGGTTGAATTTGGCTGTATTAAGAGAAATTATTTAATTAATTATAGTAGTAAAAAAGGGTAATTCCCAGAGTCATAAGCGAGATAAAGGCTATTAGAAGCGACTTTTTCCGGGAATTACCCTTGAATTTTGAGGCAGACCCAACCATAACTGGAACCTGCCAGTTTCTGCTGGGTCGCAGATTATTCAGCGCTCCACGCAGGGGGGTATGAAGCGTCAAGTGCGCTTGGGGGACGCACTTCAGGCTCATTTCAGGCGACGGTCACCGGTGAATGTCTGCGGTCACGCTATGGACGTCACCCTTTTATAGGTTGGGTCTGCCAAGAGGACAAATAACGATATTTTTATTATATAATGAATTAAAAAAAATGGCAATCAATGCTAAAATATGAAACACTTGAGAAATTTTGATACACCCTTGATAAATATGTTATCAAACTATATTTCAATGTTAATACCCCGCCAAGAACTGTCTCTTGGCCTATCAACTTTTGGTAAATCCTTAATTTTCATATTGGCAGGTACCCCAAATTTAAGACACTCTGCGCACATGATATAATAACGATAATCAACCAATTTAACATGCATTTGAATAATAATCGAATATAACGGCTATATCGGATTATATCCAGAGAAGTTAGCCGAAAGATTAGTACGCAAATAAAAACAGCACTCCTAGAAGGAATTCCGTATACGAGAAATAAAGGATTTGGAACCCCGAACCAAAGCAAGCTTGGTATGGGGCAGGCCGCGAAATTGTCAGTAATCTTCGAACTCAATCAGCAATCTCACGGAAAGTTAGGTTTTAATGATTGACTTAGGGCGGGACAGGCGAACTGCCGCCTGCACAATGTCCCGATAGCTGGGGTGGACCCGACCGGATTCGAACCGGTGATCTCCGCAATGCGAATGCGGTGTTCTACCAGCTGAACTACGGGCCCACCCCAGCTATCGAGGATCCTCTGTTACTAATTGAATTGTAAGTAAATTATTAAAATAAATCAAAAAATGAGCTCCAAACGAATTTGTTTTGTTTAGAGCTCAATGATTTTCTCCGTTTGTCAACAGACGTTTCAAATCATAATAGCCTTGAGTCCGTGCGACTCTATAGGCATCCATGATGAAAACGAGCGAAACCAATTGCTGGATGAAGAGCCATTGGTAACTTTGAATCCACATTAGCCAGTTACAGCTGACGTGCATCAGCACATCATACCAAAGGTAACCGCTCGGATAATGCTTAGCCAAAAGATAAATGCCGACTAAGAAGCCCAACACCAGGCCGATTTCCAACCACTGGTTTATAGTATTAAGCCCGCCAAAATCATAAAGGCTGTAGGCGAAGCCAAGCGGGATGCAGATAATCGCTAGCCGATCCAGCCAACGCAAAAGTTTTTAGTGTGACCAGCCAAAGGCAGTGACTAACCCTAAAAGCATAGCGGGTAGGCCGCTGGCTTCAACTGAAGCGGCAATCCAATTGCGTTGGCTGATAAAAATAATTACCCAAGGCGGCAGGCCAATTAGATATACTGCCCACGAAGCGATTCGCCAGTATCGTGCTCCAGAAAAATCTTTTTTAATCAAGACGTGTTCGGAAAAAGATAAAAAAACTTTATTGAGGAGGTAACCGCCTCCTCCAAGCCACTGCAGCAGTTCAGACAAGGGGAGTCCTCCTTTAGTTGAAAGGTGCGTTTTGAATGCCAAACTCACTATGAGTTTGATTTAAAATGCTAGCATAAATTATGATTTTAGTCAAATGAATTACCCAACCGCAGCAGAGCTGCGGGGATATCAAATATTATAAAAAATAGCCTAACGCTATTAAAAGATTTTAATAAAATGTTAAACGAGATTACTTCTCCCTCAACTTCGCTCGTAACGACGATTACTATTGTGTCATTACGAGGGAATGAAGTGAGCGAAGTAATCTCTGCTTTACAAATTTAGATTTAAATCTTGCCAATCAGGATCATTTTTTTCAATTAAAGACCTTGATTTTTCAGTTGCCCTGCCTTTTTTACAAGTTCGTCTCGAAGTTGCTCGGCAATATTTTTTGATAAGCCAGGCAATCTGCCTTCGGCACCAACACCAGCCATTCTGCGCCGAGACATTACGGCGCTGGCACCGGCAGTTTGAATTTGCAAGTCAGAAATTCCAAGTAGGCGGGCGATAATGCCTCGGTAGATGTCAACATTTTGAATCCGGCCATAAGGAATCGTCACATATCTTTTGTAAATCACGCCTGATTCTTTGCGAAAGCCGTTGTCGGTTAATTCGTAGCGATAAAAATGATATGTCAGTTTAGCCCAAATAAAACATAAAATAAGAAACGCGGGGATAATTAACCAAAACCAGTTTAAAAAGCCAAAAGGAAATTCATTATTATCAAGACTTCTATTAAAACTGCCTAAAAATCCGGCAAGCCAAATACTTAAAAATATAATTATTAAAAACCAACGCAAGAAGAAACTAATAAAAAATAGCCAAACTGCTTTTGGATCAAGTTGTTTCATAGTTTTTGATTTAAAGTTTAAAAAAAGTTGGTTTGTCTTACCTTATTATTATAGCACAATATTATTATAGCACAATTATTTTATTAGTGTTCGCGGTAGGAGTTGTCCGTGCCCAAGTCTGCGTCATCCAGAACTTTTACAAAATTAAGCCGCAAAGTGATAGATAAAGTAGACATTGAGTAGCCTAAATAAAATACTATGTCTTCACAGTGCCTACAGCATGAATGAGACTCTGTTTTTATAAAACCATTGAAAACACAGATTAAGCTGAGGGTGAATTTTTTCTGCTTTATCAACTAATCGTTTTGCTGTATCAATGCTAAAAAATTTTCCACTTGCTACTTCTCCATCCTGAAATACAAATCCTTTCTTTGCATACGTTGTGAATAGCGTAATAAACCTTTTATGACCATTTGATATAAAAATAAATGAATGAACTGGATTAAGTTTCGTCTTAAGCCCTAGTTCTTCGTAGAGCTCTCTTTGAGCCGCTTCTGTATATGACTCTCCAGATTTTACGTGGCCGCCCGCAGAACTGCAATAGTAACCCGGAAGAAATGATTTAGTGTCGGCTCGTTTCTGAAAATAAATTTTTTTTTCTTCTGGGTGCAGTACAAAAATGTGGACAATACGATGGTTATATTTTTTTACATACATTTCTTCTAGAGTGGCGACCCCAATTACCTTATTATTGTCATTTACTATGTCAATGTATTCTGAAGTGTCCATAAGCACTGATATATAAAAATAAAAGCTACTAAAATTATTATATCTCAGTAGCTTATTTTTTTCAACGCAATATTAAAACTTTTTGTAATGAGTATCATGATTCAAGCAGTAATGTTCCATGTTAATCGTCTGACTCCATCTCTCGGCTACCAATTGAGCAGGCATGTTGAGCAGGTCTCCTATCACCACCTCAAAAGTCATACCGTTTTGGTCGGTAGGAATAACGACTTGTCCTTTTGGATTTACCATAAAATAGGCTTTATCTCTGGCTTGCGCGCTAGCCAAAAAAATTTTCGGCGCAAGGGAAGTGTTGATTAATAGATTACTCATTTCTTTTTCGAAATCTTCACGTCGATGAATAATCGATTTTCGAAGATCGGGTTGAAATTCGTAATCAATGAGTTCATAGATCTTCCATGTATCTATGAACTCATTGATTACGAA
>Ga0209542_10021341_pt1 | contig 10159 bp, 9 predicted proteins | sample RifCSPhighO2_01_FD_184028 | JGI IMG/M metagenome (GOLD analysis project Ga0209542, IMG submission 184028) | Soil microbial communities from Rifle, Colorado - Rifle CSP2_plank highO2_0.1 (SPAdes) (version 2) | ecosystem: Environmental > Terrestrial > Deep subsurface > Rock core/Sediment ...
GAACTCAGGGAAGTTATAGGCTAAAATACCGCTAGACCTTTGAAAGAGCTCAATCAGCCGTATTCGGCGGGAGGAAGAGATGCTTTCAAATCAGATTGAGAAGATGGACAAACTGCACGTGGTGCTCGTCTATCTGGAGGTTGTCGACGGCGAAGAGCGCTGGTATGTCAATCTCTACTGGCGTACTCGCCAGGGAAGAGGAGATTTGATCGACTCATGGCCCGAAAATGACCTTGGCCATAAAGGTAAGCTTTCGCTCACCGACCAATACAATATCGAGGAATGGCTTCTCAAGCAAGGCGTCAATGCAGATTTTTGTAAAGTGGTTTGGGAAGCCGAGGATGAATTAATGGAATGGGCGAAGCCGCACGTTTCTCAGTGAGCTTTCAAGGGTGAACCCTCCGGTCGCAACAAGATTGTTTGATTGCCGCAAGGCGAAAAAAACAGTCAAGACCGGAGGGCTTAAGTATTTCTGGGAGTCTTTGCTTGCTTTAGATTTCTTCTTTGGTATAATATAGGCTATTATTTTTGGCTGGAAGATTAACTCATGAAATTTATTAATACAAAAAGTAAGTAAAGGATAAAAGCCTCAGCCTCGCGCTGGGGCATTTTTGTTTTTTGCACTTTAAAAAGGAAAGCACTTTATTGACCACGCAGGTGGCGCAGAGGCAATTTAGTATTTAGTTTTAAGTATTAAGTTACTTCTGTGCCACTTACGTGGTAGCCGAAATTAATTCTAGAAATACACACTGGGAGGTGTGACATGGCAAAGAGAGCGTTTGGTTTTGTTGTGGCGGTTCTTCTCGTGGTCATTTTGGCCTTTCTGGCCGGAAGGATTACGTCGGAGCCACCGCAGAAGGCTGACGGCACTCCGGGAATATCCCTAGTTCCCGAGGCCCCGACTCAGGCATCAGCAGGTCAAGAGCTCGAGGCAGATGTCGAAAGCTCGCAAGAGTCGACGACAGAGGAGAGTTCTAAGGACACTCCTCATTCCTCAAGCGGGCCTCGTGTGGAGCTTTATCCCGCCTATACTACCAGGGATTCGTTGGGCAACGGCCTGGACATGTACAGGGTGTGGATAACGCTCAAGAATGCCACTTACAGTTGGTATTCATACACCTTTGCCGACCAGCTTGGCGGGCGTGAGGCGTATCCGGTGGGTTCCGTGTCCGAAACCTGTAGCTGGGTTGCGACCAACGGACAGAGGATACCTCCTGTTTTATTCACAAAGGAGGGCGGGCAGTACGAAGCCACGACATATCCCGAAGGCTGCGGCCCGCGCTGGGTTCCAACCATTCCACCCGGCCTAGTGGTAACCGGAATGGGCGAGACCTTGACAACCGCTTGGGCACTCGGATGGGCGACCTTCGAGATACCTGAAGGCGCAACACCCGAGAAGGTTCAGTTTCCCCACGGCACCGCCCAGTGGCTTGGTATCGAAGAGCGCCTGGAAGGGGTGCAGTTGACAGCGATGGTTCTGGACAGCCCATACTCCGGTTCCATGCCCTTCGACGAGACCTTTGGGGAGCGCATCTTCCAGGTGGGTGAGACAATTCCCATTGGGGATTTGGCGGAAGTCTCATTCGAAAGTGTGGGGACTTCCTCCGACGGGACGCTGTCGGTCACGATGACGATTGCGAGCAAAAACGGCCTTTACCCCGTGGAGCCTGTCTATGGCTTCAGCCATACGTCGCTTGTAAACCAAAGCGGCGTTATCTGCTGCGGGGTGAGAGTAGTCTCTGATTCGGTTTCATCCACCTGGGGTGTCGACGAGCCGGTTGGGCCGAACCAGACCAAGTCCTACAGCGTGGTTTTCGAGAACCTCAACAGGGACCGCGTTTGGCTTTTCGGCCAGATGAGACTTCAGGAAGTCAGTTCCCAAGAGACGGCAGCCGATGTGTCATTCGTCGTCGAGCTTCCGTAACAAGGTGTTTTCCCAAGTTCGTGTTAGTCGAAGCCCTCCAGTCGAAACAAGATTGTTTAATTGCCGCAAGGCGAAAAAACAGTCGAGATTGGAGGGCTTAAGTATTTTACTCGGTGGGGACCTTTCCTAAAGCAGCAGCTTCTATCATTATCTTTTCTAATTCCAGTGCATATTCACCGCGACCTTTTAGTCTAAGCACCCTTACTCTTTCAAATAGTTCATTAAGAAGGTAAGCCGCACCAATTAATTCCTTGTTAACTACAAAAAGGTCTGGGTCTTCTGCTTCAACAGGTGAAATAACTCCCGAGCCAAACAGTTCTGATGTTAGCTCTCCTTCTTTAATTCTGCCATTTTCTGACATAGCGTAATTTAACTTTTAGAGATAAACTTGTCAACCAAAGGTTTGCTTGGTGAGTGATTTTTGACACAGAGTTATATAATAGGCTATGCGAAAGCTGTTAATAGTATTTTTTCTCTTTTTAATTGTTGCAATTTCCCTCTTATTAACTTCATCAGATTCTTCGGCTCAATCCTTACCAGATTTAAATGGAGACAGTGAAAGATTGATTGTTAAGTTTAGGCCCCTAGTTCCTAAAACTTTCAAAGAAGATATTGTCAGAAATCAGGGACTTGCAATTTCTGAAGATTTAAGAGGGTCTGATACACACGTTGTCAGAGTACCTAAAAATCGCGCCGGTTATTTTGCCGGTCGACTAAAAAGAAATTTATTGGTTGAGTATGCCGAGCAGGATTATGTTGCTACAAAATTTGAAACGCCTGACGATCCAAATTTTTCAAACCAGTGGGGTTTAACAAAGATAGAAGCCCCTGGCGCTTGGGATACGACACATGGTGCCTCAAATGTTGATATTGCCATAATTGATACCGGGGTTAACTATACCCATCCGGATTTGGCGGCAAAAATTGTTGCTTCGGTCAACTGCACTGTTTCTTCAAGCTGTCCTACTATGACAACGACCGATCCTGATGGACATGGAACACATGTTGCCGGAATTGCATCCGCCTCAACTAATAATAGTATAGGAGTCGCCGGAACTTCCTGGGAGGGAAGAATATTAAGTGTTAAAGCGCTTGATGATTTTGGCAGCGGTTATTACTCCTGGATTGCCAACGCGATTTATTGGGCGACAGATAACGGAGCAGAGGTTATAAACATGAGTCTTGGCGGAACCTCATCTTCAACTACTTTAAAAAATGCAGTCGACTATGCTTGGAATCACGGAGTAGTTGTGGTGGCGGCTGCAGGAAATAACGGAAGAAATAGAGCCAATTATCCAGCCTACTATTCAAATGCAATTGCCGTTGCGGCAACCGACCAGAACGATAAAAAAGCTTCTTTTTCAAATTACGGGAGTTGGGTTGATCTAGCAGCACCAGGAGTTTCAATTCTTTCAACTTATCAAAGCGGTTACAACTACTTGTCGGGGACATCTATGTCGACGCCATTTGTTTCGGGTTTGGCTGCACTTTTGAAAGGACAAAACCCCGGATGGAATAATGCTCAAGTAAGAAACCGGATCGAATCAACCGCAGATGCTATCTCTGGGACCGGAACATACTGGACCAAAGGCAGAATTAATGCTTGCAATGCTGTTGGTTGTGGAGGTAGCGGTGGTTCTCCGACTAATACTCCGACCCCAACTGCATCTAACACACCAACCCCAACTCCCACCAATACTCCTACACCGACCGAAGTCGAGTCTACTCCAACTCCCACACCAACTTCTACGCCAACCCCAACTCCCACCAGCTCACCAAAGCCTTGGTGGTGTATATACGTACCTTCGAACCCTAGGTGCCAGTAAAGACTAAAAAACTAAAAAACCACTTGCAATTGTGGTGTAGAATGGGTTTATTGGAAATTAGTTGTATGGAAATTAGAAATTGGTTATGGAGATTGGTGATTGGAAATTGGCTTATTAATACTAAATTCTATTTTCCATTTTCTATTACTAATTACCAATTTCTAGTAGCTAATTTCTATCATCAATGAATATTGTCGTTACGATTGTAGCAGTAGTTTTAGTAATAACCGGAGTTTTTATTAGTAAAATTTCAAAAAAGGAAATTCAAACTTCAGAAACTTCTCAAGTTTTATCGGTTGAAGAAGAGATAAAGGAAGAAGAAGTAACTCCGACAACGGGGTCGCATCAAACCGATACACCTATTCCGACTAAAACTCCAATTCCTTCTTCCACCAACACACCAAAACCTGCATCAGCAAATCTTTCCTCTTTTCAATATCCAAATTCCCAAGTAGTTAGTTCGGGAGAAAACTCTCTTATATTAAATAGTATAGACAACGCCGACACGATAACGGATTGGTATAAAGAAAAAATAAAAGGCGAGGGGATGAGTGTTACTTCTTTTGTAACTACAAAAACAAACGATAATGTCTTAAACAAATTGGTCGGCGCTGATGGGGAAAGAGAAATTAGAGTTGAAATTACAAAAGAAGCAGGTTCTTCGACAGTCAAAATCTCCGTAACCCTTAATTAATAAGTGCGGGGTTGACATCTCAGCCTTCCTTAGGTATTATAGCTCCAAACTATAACTGTCTGTAACTGCCTCAAACTACTGCTCCAAAAAAATGAAAGGTAAAGTCTTATCGTTTACACCATCTCTTAAGTCGTTTGCGTTTTTCGAGAAACTTCAGGAAAAAGTAGAACAGGCGGGAAGTGCCGCAAATCCCTTGCTGCACTCTATCGGCGTAAGCAAGAATGGGAATTCTAAAAATGGAAATTCCAGGAAAAAATTTTCCTTCAAACTACCGAATTTCAAAAAACCTAATATAAAACTTCCTAATCTTTCTTACAAAAAGTTGGCTATCTATTCTTTGACAATACTTCTAGCCGTAGGGTTATTGTATGTGTTAGTCAAAGGATTTTCTCAAGGCAGTCAAGTTGCCGGGACTTCAACGTCGGCAATCCAGTTAAAAGATCCGAAAGGGACCGAAACTATTGGACGCGAATTTACATTTCCCTTAAAGGACGCAAACGGCAATGAGGTTAGTCAACTAAAGTACTATGTAGAAAAAGTAGAGAAACTGGATGAGATTATTGTCAAAGGTCAAAAGGCAACCGCAATCAAAGGTCGAACTTTTTTGATATTCACCATCAAAATTTCTAACGAGTTTAATAAAGCCATCGAGATAGATTCGAAAGATTATGTCAGACTTTCGGTAAACGGTAACCGAGACGAATGGTTGGCGCCGGATATACACAATGACCCTGTATTGGTCCAGGCAATATCAACAAAGTTCACGCGCGTCGGTTTTCCATTAAACGATACCGATAAAGATTTGGTTCTTCGAATAGGTGAAATTGACGGAAGCAAAGAAGAAATACCTCTCGGCATTTAAACAAAAATAGGAATGCAGGATTATTCAACGTCCCAAATTTCCGAAAAGTTAGTAATAGAGATAAAAAAAGCACTAGAAAGTGTTAATTCCTTCGGGTCTGTTGAAATTTATGTTCAGAATGGAATTGTGACTCAAATCACAGTAAGGAATATTAAAAAGACAGCGAATAGGAAATAGCCGCCGGCCCAGAGGGCCTCTGGCCCGGAGGGGGAATAGGAACTAAGTAACGAACTAACGAATTAACCAATTAACTAGTTCAAAAGGCCCTTGACAAGCGTGAAAGCATACTATATATATTTAGATACGGCAAGGCCAGTTGAAGCTGACTAGCCTTGTAAAGTTTGAAGCTGTTCTGCCCCATATTTAAAATTAATAGGTTCTAGTCAGTAGAAAGCTGACCGCAAACGGAGGCTTTCCAGCCTGAAGAAATTCGGACTGGGGAGCCTCCGTTTTTTGTTTCTTAGGCTTTTGTCTGAGAAACAAGGAGGATAGGTGAAGTGCACCTTCCCCGTCGAGTCTGACTCGACTGGGGTGATACCAAAAAAGAAAGGGGGTGAATATAAAATGAAGAAATTCGCAAAAGGAGCAGCTGCGGCAGTAGCTGCAGCATCAATCCTGTTAAATACCGCTTTGCCGGTTTTGGCAGGTACGACATTAGAAATATCCGGAAACGGTTCCAATACAACGAACAAAGCTTACGTTGACGTTGACCAAACAACTTCCGTCGACCAAAGCAATACGGCAAATATAGAAAACAACGTTCACGCTAGTGCAGACTCCGGCAAAAACGATGCCAACAGAAATACTGGAGGCAGCGTTTTAGTTGATACCGGTAACGCTAGTACAACCGTTGGAGTAACCAATACGGTTAATAATAACGTTGCAGAAGTTGCCTGTTGTGAAGGCGATGTTGATGTACTTATTTCCGAAAACGGAGATGATTCATACAACAAAGTTGATTTGGACGTAAACCAAAGCCGAGATTCTGGAACCTGGGTTACACAAACAAACAGAGCTGATATCGACAATGATGTTTATGCCGATTCCAATACCGGCAAAAACGACGCCAACCGCAATACCGGAGGCGATGTCGAGGTTTTGACTGGTAATGCAACCACTACGGTTGACATTGTCAACCAGGCAAACGGCAATTCGGCAACGGTCAGTGGTAACGATGATGGAATTTTACTCAGCGCCAGAATATTAGGAAATGGTGCCGATAGTACAAACAAAATCTACCTTGACTACGACCGCATTGTATCAGTTGACCAAAGCAACAGAGCTAGCGTCGATAACTATGTCAATGCAGACTCAAACACTGGTAAGAACGATGCAAATCGAAATACCGGAGGAGAAGTCTCAATAGACACAGGTGACGCAACAACCGATGTTGAAATTGACAATATGCTCAACTTCAACTGGGCCGATGTTGACTGTGGTTGTCTCTTGGATGTTATGGCGAAAATTGCAGGAAACGGAGACGATTCTTACAACAAGATAAAAGCAGACGTAGATGACGAGCTTTTTGTAACTCAAGAGAATAGCTGCGGAAGAGACTTTGGTTGGTGGTTCTGGAGATTCAGAAGGCATCACGACAAACCTTGCCTAGAGAATGATGTTTATGCTGATGCAGACACCGGCAAAAATGATGTGAGAAGCAACACCGGAGATCCGGGTGCAGATCCATCAATCGAAACCGGTAACGCAGACACCGATGTTGTCATAGACAACTTGGGTAATTCCAACGTATTTGGCGAAGGTGCTCCTGATTCCGATTGGGAGTGGCCAGAACTTCCAGGATTTAGCTTTAATCTAAACCTTTCGTTTAGTTTGAGCGACCTACTGGCAGCACTCTTAGGCTAAGCCAAACCTTGAAGGCTTGGGGTGAACCTACCAGCACTTCGGTGGGACACCCCAAGACCAGAAGGGTCGGGGATAGGCAACAACAGGGAATAGGGAAAAAGGAATAGGAACTATAAGTAACGATTTAACAAAGTAACCAATTAACTAATTAACGAATTATCGAATGAGTAGACTAAATAAAATCAAAAGAATCATTGCAGGCGCGTTAGTCGCTCTGCTTTTGTTGGTGCAGGGACCGGTAGGGTACGCGTTGGCAGTCCCTACACCTCCATCAGCCCCTACCGCTCCCTTTGCACCGGAAGCGCCTGAAGGGCCGCAGCCTCCACCCGAGGCACCCATTGCACCGGATTCACCAACAGCACCCGGCACTTCTGGAGAACCCGACGCTAATCTACCGCCGGCAAGTGGGGAAACCCTAGCCCAAGAGCAGCCTCAAGACGAAGGCGGTTCTGAAGAAGGCGGTTCTTGGCGAGAAGGAAGGCGAAGAAATAGGGATGGAGACGGTGGAAATACCGGTGCACCTTCTGAACAAACTTCCGAAAGCCAGCCACAACCGGAAGGAGTAGTCTCGGATGGCAATGTTGGCGAAACTACTATTAATACCGGGAATGCCGATAACTCAGCCAATATTCTAAACAGTGCCAATAGTAATTTAGCGGGGGGAGATTCTGCCTCGGAGTCAGGTGAAGGGGGAGGAATAACAGTTGTTAATGACGGAAACGGTTCGGGGTCAGATAATACCGGCTCGGCGACTGTTAACAGCGATTCAACCACCACTCAGGACAATACCGCCAGAGTAGTTAATAACTTAGACCAGGATTCAACCACAGGCGATAACTCTGCAAGTAGAAACACCGGCGGAGACTCGACGATTACAACCGGCGACGCAAACGTCACGGGAACCATTATTAATTCTGTTAACACAAACGTCGATGGAGTTATGGTTGCCGAATTTAATGTTGCGGATGACCATGTTGGAGATATTCTTTTGGATTTTGGCAGCGGATGTATATCAGGTTGCGGAGTCGGTGACGTGGCGGTTGTAAATAGCGGAAACGGGGACAGCTCGACCAATACAGGAACCGTTGATAGCACGGCGAGTGACACAACTTTCCAAAATAATGACGCAACCATAGAAAATAACTTAACTTTGGAAGCCAACTCCGGTGATAATTGGGCCAGTAGAAATACCGGCGGAGACTCTACCATTGAAACGGGAGATGCCAATGTTTCGGCCAACCTATTAACCTTCGCAAATACCAATATAGTTGGGGGAGTTGTCTATTCGGTGGTTAATATTTTTGGCGATTTAATCGGTGATATCATATTCCCGGAAAATGTTTGCTGCTTGGCAGATACCACAGTTAAAAACGTAGGTAACGGGGACGGCTCGACCAATACCGCAAATGTAAATCTTGACTCTACAGATACAACTACCCAGACAAATGATGCCACTATTCTAAATAATCTTAATTTAGACGCAACGACCGGAGGAAACGATGTTAGCCGAAACACCAACGGTACTAATTCCGTAACAACCGGTGATGCAAGCATCGATGCACAACTTCTAAATATCGCCAATACGAATATTGCAGGCGGACTTTGGTGGCTGGTTATTGTCAATGAAGCCGGCAAATGGGTTGGCAAAATATTAGGTTCCGACGGCAACTTCTACGGTGGAAGCGACGGCTTTGAATTTACGGTAAATGACGCAGGAGAGGTGGCAGTCACCAATTCGGGTAACGGTGCAGGCTCAACCAACACGGGAACAGTTAATCAAACGACAAACAATACTACAGAGCAGACAAATACCGCCAACATAGTCAATAACGTCGACCTTTCCGCAAACACGGGAGGAAACTCTGCAAGTAGAAACACCGGCGGAAATAACTCGATAACAACGGGCGATGCCAACATAATCGCCAACATCGTTAACTTTGTAAATAACAACATTTCCGGAGGAGGGATGCTATTTGTAAACGTTGTCAATGTCTTCGGCAGCTGGCTCGGGGACTTCGTTGGTCCCGGACAGCACAAAGATAAAACAACCGGACAGCTGGCACTTGAGGCTCAATCACAATCTTCGGGTGGAGTCGGAGGAGAAAGTAGTAATAGTCAAAGTCAAAGTTCAAATTCGGGTGGGACAGGAGGCAGTTCATCGTCCTCAGGAGGCTCTAACGAAGAAAGTACAGCCGCTAGCGGAGGCTCTACGACAGTAACCGGAGGCTCATCAATATTTGCGTCTATCCTAAATACCAGGATTGCCGGCTTTAGAACGGCAGATTCCGGGACTGGCTTTGCGGGAGGAGAAACTACAAGCGCTTTGGTGGATGCGGTAGAAGACACGGCCAGAACTATTAATTTCAACTTGGCCTGGCTTATATTTTTGATTCCATTCGGTTTAGGAATTGGTTTGGTTAAGAAAAAACTGCTCGCCTAAAACTGCCATCTGCCCCAAAGATAGTTAGTTGGTTAATTCGTTATTTAGTCATTAACCATTAATCATTAAAAAAATGTTTAGAAAACTATTTAGTAAAAAGACCGGATTTGTTTACATACTAAGCTACCTTATGGCTTTTGTGGTCGGTATGGCACCTTCCGTGAGGGCTTTGGAGCTGGTTGTCACCGACAACGGTTCGGGTTCATCGAATGAGGTAACAACAACGGTTGAGCAGACAACTGTAGTTGAGCAAACAAATGAGGCCAATGTTGTAAACGACGTTGCGCTCGATTCCAATACGGGCGGAAATGAAGCGTCGAGTAATACCGGCGGCGATGTTGCAATTACAACGGGGGACGTGAGTCAAAATGTAGGTGTTACAACGGCCGTAAATTCTTCGGTTGTGGACGCGGGATGCTGTCCGGAATCATCAGAGGCTATAATTTCCGGAAACGGTGCCGACTCTAACAACCTAATCGACATCAACCAGACGAATACCAATAACCTAACCACGAATCAGACTGCATATGTTACCAACAATCTTCAGGGA
>Ga0209542_10021343_pt1 | contig 10159 bp, 10 predicted proteins | sample RifCSPhighO2_01_FD_184028 | JGI IMG/M metagenome (GOLD analysis project Ga0209542, IMG submission 184028) | Soil microbial communities from Rifle, Colorado - Rifle CSP2_plank highO2_0.1 (SPAdes) (version 2) | ecosystem: Environmental > Terrestrial > Deep subsurface > Rock core/Sediment ...
GGATTTGAAAACCAGCCTCTCGGCTGGTTGATAATTGCATCCCTACAATAGGCGCATGGTTTAGCTTTTTCTTCGGTGTTTGACAAGTGGGTATCTAGCCGTAACTATACCGGACATCGATTCCCGTCGTACTTCGAATGAAGCGAAGAAATATAGGCTAAAGCTTTTTAATGTGCAACCTTTGTAGGGTTTTGTCCGCCTTTCAGCGAGACTTTTGTCTTGTGGACCAATTTAATAATATCACGATAGTCAAATTTATTTCAACAAATTTTTAGAGGCTAAAATCCGGCGGAAAGTCCAGGTAAAAGCAGGCTCAAAATCGTGGATGTGATTGGCAGCAGGATTCTGCCAATCACCCCGGTTACCAAGAGTAGAATCAATATAAAAATGCCGAATTGTTCCGTACTCATAAAATCTTCGTACCACTGGCGAGGCAGGAGTCCGGCCAAAACTTTGAAACCGTCTAATGGAGAGACCGGAATCAGGTTGAAAACACCAAGAATCACGTTGACCCAAATGAACGGGGAAAGGTACTGATAGATAGTAGCGGCGCTTAGGCTGAGATTATGAGTGTGAAAGAGAATAAGATACGGAATGGAAATGATTATTGCGATAAGAAAGTTTGTGACTGCTCCGGCTATTGAAATTAAAGCCGAATCCCTCTTGATATTTCTGAGGTTGAAAGGGTCGAAAGGGGTTGGTTTGCCCCAGCCAAAACCCAGAAACAAAAGAGCGAAAGTACCCAATGGATCCAGGTGTGACCTGGGGTCGATTGTTAACCTGCCTTGAAGTTTTGCCGTGGGATCTCCCAGGCGGTATGCGACGAGCGCGTGGGAAAATTCGTGAAGACTTATGCCGACAATTAGCCCTGCAATCAGCGAAATGCCGGAAATCGGTTGGGTGACAAGAGTCCTCAAAATAGGAGGAAGGCCTCCTGACAAAAAGCTCATCAAAAGGATAAAAGCCAGTAAGTAAAATAAAATATTCCTATTCATAATTGCCTAGACCTGCGACGTTATGGTATATTTTAGCAGATCTTTGGGGCATAAAGAGACCAAAGATTTTATTTTTTGATAGGATTTATATGCGAAAATGCCAAGTTTGCGGTAAAGGATCAATGATTCAGAAGTCCGGTGCCCACCAATACGGTGGGGGATGGGCTATGAGGGCGACCAAAAAGAGGCGTGTTTGGATGCCTAATCTTCATGCAGTTAAAGTTACATATCAGGGTGTGAGGAGAACGATGAGGCTTTGTTCAAAATGTTTGAGAAGAGTAAAAGCCCAAATGAAACCTTATGTTTCCCATCAGGCCGAACCAGTCTCGGAATCTAAGCTTAAAAAATCTACGCCGATTGTTGCTCCTAAAGTGAAAGACGAAGCTCCTGTTGCTGCTGCTTAATTAAAAGGGTGAGCGTATATTAATAAGCCTTCTGGCGGTTTACTTAGAGGTACTAAAGTTCTTGGAAGATATTTTTCATCTTCTTCTCTTTTAATGTTAACAACATACGGTTGATTCATTCCACCTAAAAAATAATGAAGGGAGACTGGAGTGTTATCTGATGCTACATGAAGATATCTGTGTTCCCGGCGTGTCTCTTCCAGTACCTCAAAGACAGCGAATGGGTGTTCTAATAAATCATGCACCATTCCAAAACTTTGGCGCCACCTTGTTATTTCCTGTTCAAGCGCTTTTGATCCGTCTCCAGCTAAAAATTGACTCTTGAATCTTTGCCAGTATTCACCGTTAAAATTCATTGTTTCCATATAAGCCTGATATCTTTTTTCCTGGTCCGAATAAAAAAGAACTCTTAGTATATGTCCGTCTGAACTTACGTAAATTCGATTGGGTTGTTTGTGCGCAAGTTTTCTTATTAGTTCAACTCTATAGTCATCGTCAAACTCCTGTGCATTCCAATTTGCTTCTTTTAATAATAGATTTGTGACGTCCAGTACCGGATGTCCGGCAAGTTCGGTTATGGGTTTTCTCTCTGCAGTAGTCATTGGTGCCTGCAAATAGTAGGAGTTTTTGACAATAAAGTCAATTTGGATTATATTCTTGCATATTGTGTCGGAGAGAAGCGAAATCCAAAGATATTCAAGAAGAAGATTTTTAAAAGCGTTAGGTGGAGTTCTTTTTCTGGGCGGAGGGTTGGGTGTTGTTGGATCCGCGTATTATGGAATAGATAACCAAAATCGTATAAGGGGTGAAGCGGAACGGGAAGCGGGATCAGCCTACCCGAAAGCTGATCCAAAAGAGCTGGCCGGGGCAAGAGCCCATACGTCGGAATTCGAGGGGCGCACGGGTCATTTAGCAAGAGACGGAAACGTGGCCCAAATTCCGGAAGGTGTCGATCCTGAAAAGTTAAAGTCAGCTTACGCCGTAGTTGATCAGGAAGCCACGCGTCTGCAGCGCATAGAGGAGTTAAAAGAGATGAAAGGGTATGAGAGTTTTCTTAATCGCGGATTGATAGGAATGGTGGCAACGGGTTTTGCCTCTGCTTATGGCGAAGCGCTCTTTCTAGGTCCACTTAATGATTCGGGAAAAGCTCAAGTGGCGACAAAACCGCGTAAATCAACCGTTTAGATTTCCTGGTCACTTTACCGGGTGGGACTGCTTTTTAATCTGCGAATAATTTGCTGATTTGTTCGTAAACTTGGGGATAGCCATTTTTGAACTGGGCAATTGTCATTGGTTTTTTGCCTTCGGGTTGGATTTTGCCCTCCGGCAAAAATTTGACAATAATTGACTTTCCACTTTTCACTTTGACTTTTGACCATACGTTTGGCCAGGGATAATATGCGCGGATCATGCGATCTAAAGTTTGCCTGTCCAGCGGGTTTCCCAAATCAACAAAACCATCTTGTTTTGTGAATCTTTTTGTTATGGTTGCTTCTTTATGATTTTGCTCGACTGGATTTTCTTTTCCATTTATAAAATCTTCAATTACTTTTAAGACAAGTTCTCCTCCGAGTTTGTTGAGAGCTGTTAGTAGAGAATCGGTTGTTTCGGCTGCTTTTAACTCGTATTTAACCTGGGCCAAAATATCGCCGGCATCTACAAGTTCTGTCATAGAAATGATCGTGACACCGGAAATTTTTTCTCCGTTTAAAATTGTTGATGGTGCCGGTGAAGGTCCTCGATATTTAGGAAGAAGTGAATGATGAATATTTAAAGGAGCATAGCGGGGGATCTCTAAGAGTGATTCCGGAAGAATTAAGCCGTAATCTTCCACAATTATAAAATCCGGTTTAATTTTGGCAATTTGGGATACTGCTTTTTTATCCAGATTATCAGTTTCCAAAACCGGGATATTTTTACTATTTGCAAATTGTTTTGTTGCAGTTGGTTTCAGCTCTCTTTTTCTGCCCGAAGGCCTGTCTGTTGTAGTTACAACAAGTGAGAGGGGAAATTTCTTATGAATGATTTCCTCACCGATAGCCGAATATTTGGTATTTCCTAAAAAAACGATTTTCATTATATTTGTCATTGTGAGGAGTCCTTAATTTACCGAAAGACGACGAAGCAATCTTAATCGAGATCACTTCGCTGCGCTCGTGATGACAGAATCCACAGTTTCTTCCACTAACATTTCTTTGCCTTTTTTATCTTTTGCTACTCGAAACATTTTTCCGTTTTGTTTGTAAACGTGGTCTATAAATAGAATACCATCCAAATGTTCTGTTTCGTGCTGGACGATTCTGGCCGGAAGGCCCTTGTAATGTTTGGTGAACTTTTTGCCGAAAACATCCTGAGCTTCGATGTCAACTTCCAGAGGCCTTATTGCACTTCCGTATTTTCCACTTACCGAAAAACATCCTTCCAAATAGGCGCCTTGTTGCTTTGAAACTTTTGTAATTTTCGGATTTACAAACGGGCGAAATTTATTTCTTATTTTTGCAACGAAAACTTTTTTGAAAACACCAATTTGCGGTGCGGCCATCCCGAGCGCCGGGGGATTCTCCTGAACCTTGGAAGTTTCTATTAAATCCCTTACCAATTCTTTTAGAGAGCGGTCATATGCGGTCACTTCTTGTGACTTTTGTCTAATTCGCTCATCCGGTAATGCGACGAAAGGCTTAACCATAAATTAATAATTTTCAATTTTCAATTTTCAATTTTCAACTTAGATTACTTGGTTCTTGGGTAATTTGGACATCCCTCGGAACTTTTTCCAGCACTGGCTTTAGGTTTTTGATTGCATTTTCTCTTGTTGCCAGTGAATAATCGTTAATTTTCACCTTAAGAATTATATTATATTTTAGATTCCTTTTAGTAAAATGCGACTTGTAGGGACCGAGTGATGTAGACTGTAGACCGTAGACTGCAGACTGTAGACTTAGTTTTTCATACAGCTTTTGGGCTTTTGCTTCTGTTAAATCTTCAATTTTTCCTTTGATTGATAGTTTTATGAGGAGAGAAAAAGGCGGATAGGAAAGCATTTTTCTCTCCTCGAGGTGTTTGTTGTAAAAATCCAAATAATTGTTTTTTGTGACGGTTTGAAGAACTAAATGTTCTGGGTTATAAGTCTGTAAAAGTACTAATCCTTTTGCTAATTTTTTAAGATTTGTGATTTGAGCGAATAATTTTTCCTGGGATGTGAAATCGTTGATGTTAAGAGCTGAATCCGTTCTGATATGTGCAGCAAGATCATATTTTTTGGGTGACAATTTGTAGAAGACAGCGGCTGTGGCAATGTCGATAGACGGTAGACTGTAGACGGTAGACTGTAGACGGTTTTCGGATAAGAGATTAATTTTTGCTTCCGGGACAATTTTTTGGACAAGTATGGCGAGTGATTTGACATTTAAGGAATTGAAGAAAATTTCAGTTGAGTGGCATTCGGGACAGGTTTCAGGTCGAGTATTCGCAAACTCACTGTATTTGCAGTTTCTGCAATAGACGTGTCCCGAGTCTGATTTTTTGTTTAAAAAGAGCAGGATTTTTTTGTTCTTTTCTGACCCCCGTTTTATATACGTTTCCAAAATATCTGAAATTGGTGAGCTGTTGCCTGCGGCTTTTTCTGTCAGCATAGAAACGATTTGAACTTTTGTAGAAATTTTTGGAATTTGAATGTTTTGGCGATGGTTAAAATATGTGGTTATTTTTGGAGAGCTGTCAATAATTTGTAATTTGCATTTTGTGAGTTCACTAATTTTTTCGGCAACGGTTAATGTATCGAAATAAGGTGAGCGCTCATCTTTGTAGGCCCCCTCGTGTTCATCGTAGATTATTATTTTTGAAAGTTTCGGGCATGGTGCAAAAATTGAAAGACGGCTGCCAAAAACATAGTCGGCATTGCCAGAAATTATTTTTTGCCAAACCTCGAACTTTTCGGAATTTTTCAACTCGCTGTGATAGATCGCATAATTTTTCGCCTGTTTAAATTTTGCTAAAGCTTGGGGAATGCTATTGATGTTGGGAACAATGACCAGCGTTTGGGTTATTGATTGTGGACGGTAGACTGTTTGCTGAGCTTCATAAAGACGCTTGGGAGTTGGTGGCAGCAAAGCTTTGAGGCAATTAACCATTGGAGCGTGATAATAGGAAGAAAGCCATTTTAAAAGTTCGATTTGAAAAGGAAGAAGAATAGGATTTGTTGAAATTATCGAGATGATTGGCTTGATATTTCCAATAGTTGTCGATTTCTGATTCACTGTCGATATTACTAAACCAATTGGGTTTCTTTTTCCGAAAGGTACAGATACCAGTTGTCCGACTTTTATTCTGCTCTGCAGAATTTTGGGAATTTCATAAGTATAAGAATCAATGTCTGGGGATTGATAAGTTAAAACAACAACGTTTGCGTACATTTGATGTAGAGTTTAGAGACTGAGAGTTATGAGGTCAAGACTGTTTTTGATAAGCTTCTAAAAGATTTTGGAAGAGAGAGGCGACGGTCATGGGTCCGGCCCCGCCGGGGACAGGAGAAATTGCGGCGACCAAATCTTTAACGTTTTCAAAATCGACATCACCAACGAGCTTTCCATCGACTACTGTGATGCCGATGTCGATAATTATTTGATTTTCGGAAACATAATCTTTGGTTATTAATTTTGGTTTGCCAGTTGCAACGACAATGATGTCTGCGGATTTTGTTATCGCCTGCAGGTTTTGAGTTTTTTTGTGTGCAATGGTAACCGTAGCATCACGGTTTAGCAGTGCGAGTGCTGTCGGCTTGCCAACTAAGGTTGATCTTCCAACAACGACTACGTGTTTTCCGGATGGATCGATTTTGTTGGCGTCTAAAAGCGTTATTACGCCTTTTGTTGTTGCGGGAATAAATGTTGGCGAACCAACGACAAGCGATTTGATAGAAATTGCAGTTTGACCGTCGACATCTTTTTGGGGACTTATTGAATCGATAATTTTTTCTTTATTTAGAGATTGGGGAATAGGGAGTTGGATAATAATACCGTTGACGTTTTCGTCATCGTTGGCGAGTTGGATTTCGCGAATTAGTTCGGATTCTGCGATATCCAGCGGAAGTTTTTTGTGAGTTACAATTGCGCCTATTTTTTCACCGAATTTTATCTTTTGCACAATATAAGTGTTGGATTCTGCAACATCGCCGATTTGGAAAATAACCAGTTCGGGTTTTTGGTCGAGTTTTGATATTCGGTCTTTTAAATCGTCAAGGATTTCGTCGCGAAGTGCTTTTCCGTCTAAAATTTGTGACATTAAAAGAATTATCTCACTTAAGACTGAAAATGGAAATTAAGGAGACTGAGAATTTGGGCATCGGCTGGAGTAACCAAAGGAATTTCTACCTCTGATTCAGTAACATTAGTCCGCCATGTTTCGATCCAGTCGAAGGCTTCTTCTGGTAGGTCAGGATTTCCACCGTACATTCTTGATGTGAGTGAAATTTGACACCCATCAATGGTAGCTATTACTTGAGGTAATGGTTTGTCATCGTCTATTTCCAAAGGTTGTCTCTTAATAGAGAGGCAATATAGGTCATGATCGTCTTCTATTTCTTCAGTAGCTTTTAGAGAAAGTCCTTGATGATTTAGTAGCAAAACGTGGTCATAGGAATTGACTACAAAGTTTGCACCATGGATGCTAACCCGACCAATGTTTTCAATTTCTCTCGCTTTAACTCCCATAGATCTCCAACTAGTTTGATGTCCTATTATCCAAACTTCATCATCGTGGTTGCACAATTTGATTGCATGTTTGGGTACTGGTTCAAGTTCTTGACTCATTTATGGAACAGGGAATTTGGCGGTGAGAGATTTAACTTCGGCGGCGATTTTTAGAAGTTTTTTATTTCTGTCGGCACGAGTCCGGAATGCTTTGACGAAGTTTGAGCGTTTTTCGCGGTCTTTGGGAAGTTTTTCGTTTTTGACCGCGTCGATTGCTTGTGACATCCATTTTGCGATTTTTACCATCTCTTTTTCGCCCATGCCCCGCGTTGTGATTGCCGGTGTTCCCATGCGAATCCCGGAAGGATAAAAAGGCGGTTCGGTGTCGAATGGAACTCCGTTTTTATTGACGACAATGTCGGCAACTTCCAGAGCATAGGCGGCTACTATGCCGTTTACGCCTTTGTTTTTTAGATCAATCAAAATCAAATGATTGTCTGTTCCGCCGGAAACCAAATCAAATCCGAGTCTTGATAACTCTTCTGCAAGTGATGCTGCGTTTTTAACAATTTGTTGGCCATATTTTTTGAAGGCGGGGGTTGCCGCTTCTTTGAGAGCTACCGCTATTGCTGCTGTTTGATTGTCGTGAGGCCCGCCTTGAAGTCCCGGAATTATTGCCGTGTCGATTTTTTTGGCAAGATCGGGATCTTTTTTGAGACCTCTTTCCGTTACCATTATCATTGCACCTCTTGGTCCACGCAAAGTTTTGTGAGTTGTTGTTGTTATGATGTGTGCAAACGGAGCCGGAGTGGGATGAGCATTTGCAACTATCAAACCTGTTATGTGGGAGGTGTCTGCCAAAAGATAAGCTCCGACAGAATCAGCAATTTTTGCAAAGCGCGCAAAATCGATTGTTCTCGGATAAGCGGTGAAACCGCAAACAATAATTTTTGGCTTCTCGCGTTTTGCCTGTTTTTCGATCGCGTCAAAATCCAAAAGTCCGTCCCTTCCTAATTCGTATTGAGTTGATTTAAAAAACTGACCGGTTGCAGATTGTGGTTGCCCATGAGTGAGGTGTCCGCCAAATGCCAGAGAAAGACCCATGATCTTGTCGACGCCCGGTTTGCAAACAGCCAGGTACACGGCGAGATTTGCCGGTGAGCCGGAATGGGGTTGGACGTTGACGTAGGGAACATTGAAAAGTTTTTTGGCGCGGTCAATTGCCAGCTGTTCGACCTCGTCAATAATTTTGTTCCCTTGATAGTATCTTTTTTTTGGATAACCTTCGGAATATTTATTAGTGAGAACGGTACCAAGTGTTTCCATTACAGCGCGCGAAGTGTAGTTTTCGGAAGGGATCATTTCCAGGACTTCTTTTTGGCGTTTTTCTTCCGAGGTGATTAATTTCGCAATTTCTGGGTCAATCTGTGAAAGTTGCATTTAATTTTTTAATTTCTAAATAATTTAGGTCAATTAGGTTAATTAGATCAATTAGAAATTGGTGAGGTTATTGTAATTCCTTTGCCTCGATTTGATCAAGGAGCTCCTGAGCTTCGACATAGTCGGGTTTAAATTTTAGTGCTGTTTCCAGAGTTTTTTTTGCTTCATCTTGCAAATTTAAACCCGACTGAATTTTAGCAAGCGCCAGATAAGACTGAGGGTCGTTTGGTGCCAGATCTGTCAGTTTGTTGCCGACATCCAGAGATTTTTGTATATAACTTTCGTCTACTTGCGAAATTAAAAAGTAGGAATTTGCGACTTTTCTTAAAACCAGCAAATTATTCGGTGCATATTTTTCGGCTTCCCCCGCCTTTGTTTTTGAATCTTCCACAAGGCTTGCTTTTAAACTTTTATTTTCACTTTTTGCAATTTGTTCTGCGGAGCTGAATGCTGCGTCAGCCAGATAAAAAGGGTTTGTTGTCGGAAACAGATCGATAGCGTTATCGAAAGAGCCCTGGTTTCCCGACATTTTGGCTTTTGCCATATAAACATCAGCCGTATAAATTCTTACAACATATGCCAGCGCCACAGAAGTTGCGACTACGAGCAATAATATTGTTGCTAGTTGAGTGCCTTTGTTTAAGAACTTAAGACTGATGTATTTTAAATTTTCTTTTTTGCCAAGAACTGATGCATTTGAAATTAACATCAGCATTAAGACCTGTGTTGCGACAGTTGAAAACCCAAAAAATATTGTTATTTGATATCCGACAAATGATGCGAAAGTTGCTTTTGATATCAGAGAGACCTCCTCGTCCTTTTGCTGTGAAGCTCGCCAAAGAATAAAAAGTGTTGCCGCCAAAAATAATAAGTATGCGGAAAAACCCAAGACACCGGTGTTTGCCAGATAATTCAGGAATTCATTGTGCGCTTTGTTGTAGAAAAAATTCCATTCCGTGGTTTGGTTGTGTTCCGGTGGCCTGACTTTGTAGTAAGAGTATGCGAATGTTTCCGGGCCGGTTCCCAAAAGAGTGTAGTTTTTAAATACATCAATTGCTCCGTGCCAAACAATTAACCTAATTGCTCCAGATTCTGTACCGGGGGTTGATGTTTGTCCTAGTGTTTCTTTTGCTCTTGATGTGAGAGAAGCGCCAAAGACAAGTCCAACTAATATCGAAATTATAAAAAGCGGGATTATTACTTTTTTGAATTTTGCGATATTTTGTTTCCCCAGTATCAAGACAAAAATTACTGATGAGACGATAAAACCTGCGACTCCTGCTCGGGAGTTGGTGAAAATCAGAGCAATCAAAATAATAATGGTCGATGCGAGGAAAAAATTTCTTGCGCTTTGTTTATGTGCTACGAATATTTGGGCTATGGAAATTGGAATTATCAATACCAAGTATGAGGCGAGCCAGTTTGGCTGACCCAAGGTTGAGAAAATTCTGAGAGTCGGATCGAATTCTTTTTGCCAACAAGTGGATGTCAGCTGTCCGGTCAAGATAAAGCAATTCGGATCATAACCAAAGTGTCCGGGAATTCCCCAAAGAGAAACGGCAAGAGCAGAAATTACTGAGGCCTGGAGGACAGTTAATATTTTTTCGCGACTTAGGCTTGCTACGCCTGCCAA
>Ga0209542_10021344_pt1 | contig 10159 bp, 12 predicted proteins | sample RifCSPhighO2_01_FD_184028 | JGI IMG/M metagenome (GOLD analysis project Ga0209542, IMG submission 184028) | Soil microbial communities from Rifle, Colorado - Rifle CSP2_plank highO2_0.1 (SPAdes) (version 2) | ecosystem: Environmental > Terrestrial > Deep subsurface > Rock core/Sediment ...
AGATATTTAATTTTTTGGGATTATCTGTGGGATGTATCGCGCATGACACAAGTTTTCTGTATGATCCGGCTCATACTTCAAAAGATGAAGAACGAGACAAACTTGGCGCTTTTAAAGTTGTCCATGAATTCTTGCGTCCTTGTTCGCGCAAAGAAGCGTACGGTGCGGATATTACTTATGGCACCAACAACGAATTCGGATTTGATTATTTGCGTGACAACATGGCGTATTCTGAAGAACAAATGTCTCAACGCGGGCATAATTTTGCGATTGTAGATGAAATTGACTCAATTTTAATTGATGAGGCGCGGACACCGCTTATAATTTCAGCGCCCGACGAAGAGTCGGCGGAACTTTACAAAACTTTCGCAAAAATTACTCCGAGTTTGAAAGAAAATATTGACTATAAGATAGACGAAAAAATGAAAGCCGCCACCATAACAGAAGACGGTATTGAAAAGGTGGAACGTATGCTTGGGGTTTCTGATATTTATTCCGAAAAAGGAATAAAATACGTGCATCAGCTTGAACAAGCTCTTCGCGCGAAAACGTTGTTTTTGCGCGACAAGGATTATGTTGTAAAAGGCGGGGAGGTGATTATTGTTGATGAATTTACAGGCAGGTTGATGCCGGGTCGTCGGTGGTCCGAAGGGTTACACCAAGCAATTGAGGCGAAAGAGGGTGTACAAATTCAGCGTGAATCTCGCACTCTCGCTACAATTACTTTTCAAAATTATTTTAGGCTTTACAAAAAACTTGCGGGCATGACCGGTACCGCACAAACATCGGCAGAAGAATTTCACAAGGTTTATAATCTTGAAGTTGTTAAAATTCCAACAAACAAACCGCTTCAGAGAAAAAATCTTCCAGATAAAGTTTTTCAAAATGAAGAAGGAAAATGGAAGGCGCTGATAAGGGAAATAAAAGAAAGAAATCAAAAAGGACAGCCAGTTTTGGTTGGCACTGTTTCAATTGAAAAGAACGAAAAACTTTCGGCAATGCTTTCACGTGAAGGAATTGCGCATAAACTTTTGAATGCCAAAAATCACGAAGAAGAAGGCGCGATTATCGCGCAAGCTGGAAAATTTGGCGGTGTTACTGTGGCTACCAATATGGCAGGAAGAGGAGTAGATATTATTTTGGGCGGAAATCCGCCGAATGAGGAGCAAGCCTCAAGAGTCAAGGAAACTGGTGGACTTTTGGTTATTGGCACCGAAAGACACGAAGCGCGCAGAATAGACGATCAGCTCCGCGGAAGATCTGGTAGACAGGGTGATCCCGGAGAGACGCAGTTTTATGTTTCATTGGAAGATGATCTTATGAGAATTTTTGGGTCCGATCGCATAAAAAAAATGATGGGAGCTTTTGGAATTCCGGAAGATGAGCCGATAGAAAACAAAATGGTTTCGCGCGCCATTGAGGGCGCGCAGGCAAAAATTGAAGGGTTTAATTTTGATTCCAGAAAACACGTTTTGGAATACGACGATGTGATGAACAAACAGCGTCATGCGATATACAAAAAAAGGCATAATATTCTTTTTTCTGATGAAGAAGTGCAGAAACGAATGTTAAAACTTCGTGTAATTGATTTGCTATGGATGGAACATATTGAAGCAATGGAATATATGCGCTCCTCGGTTAATTTGCGTGCCTATGGTCAGCGTGATCCGCTTATAGAATATAAAAACGAAGGCGCCAGAATGTTTAAAACATTGTTGGAAAATATTGATATGGAAACAGAAAATATGATTTCAAAAATGAATGAGCAACCACAAACAACTGCTCAAAATTATCAAACATCTCCAAAATTACATTTACCAAATTCTTCTAATATAAATAGAAACGACCCCTGCCCCTGTGGCAGCGGGAAGAAATATAAGAAGTGTCATGGAGCATAGTGGGGTAATAATGCCAGAGTCTTAATATGCTTCCAATTATATTTTGGCTTTTGGTATTTGTTGTCTGTGTGGTGGGGTGGGTGGTTGCAGTGGTGTTTTTTGTAATTTCTGGTGGACATTTTAAGTTTGTGGCAAATTTGCTCGGTATTTGCGCCGCTTTAAGTTTGCCTATTGGAATAATCACAGAAATTATCAAGAGGATGAGCAAATATCGTAGAAAATAAAAATAATAAACCCCGCTTTAAAGCGGGTTGACTTTTCTAGTACACCTGCTATACTATTGACACATCCTGTAATGTATTGCGATACACGGGATTTAAGGCTGATTGAGCCTGGTTTTGCGGAGCGAAACCGCTTTAAATGGATACTAAAAAACTTTTAAGATTTGCCTCTTTTGTTCCTATTTTGGCTTTAAATTTTAACCTAAATTTAGCCGACTTATCTGGTAAATTTGGGTTTATTCAACCCAATATAAACTCTGAGGAAAAATTGGCAATGATTATACTAGAAAAACAAGCTCAAGCGATTGATGCTTATTTTGCCGATCGTAATATGCCACTTGAGGGTTATGGGTTAAAAATGGCAGAAGAGGCTTATAAAAATCGTTTAGATTGGCATCTTCTGCCTTCTATTGCTGTTCAAGAATCCGGTGGAGGCAAACACGCTGTTTATAGGTGTAAAAACAACCCTTTTGGTTGGGCTTCTTGCGATGTTAAATTTAAGAGTATTGATCAGGCTATAGAAGTTGTCGCTTTAAACTTGGCTGGAGAAAATCCAAAGACGGAAAAATATTATAAAAACAAAAATAATCAAGAGAAGTTATATTACTATAATGGAACGGTCGTTTCCCATTATCCACAGATGGTATTAGCCATAATGAATAAATTTGATAAAATTAAAAGTAATTATGAATAAACATTTTTTAACTGGTTTTTTGGCTTTGTCGTTCTTTTTACCTGTTTTTTCTTTTGCGGAAGAAAGCGGAACAGCGACTCAAGTTAAAACTAAGATGCCTGAAATAAGGCAAAATGCAATTGAAAAACGCAATGCGGTAAAAATTGAAGTAAAAGAGAAAAGAACAGATATTAAAGAAAACCGAAATGTTAAAGTTGAACAAATAAAAAATATTAGAACAGATATAGTTCAAAAGAGAAACACCCTAAAAACAGAAATAAAAGCAAAAGAAGACGCTCTTAAAACAAACATCAAACAAAGGAGAGATGCAATTAAGATGGAAGCAAAAACTCTTGCTCCTGAAGTGCTAAAGGAAAAACGCACTATTTTTCGTGAAGATGTAAAAAAAGAACGAACAGAGTTAAGAGAACAAACCAAAGAAAAACGCGAAGCTTTTAAAAACGAAGCCAAAGAAAGGATTGAAACTTTAAAAAACAAACTTTCCGAAGAAAAAGCAAAAAGGATTGAAGCGTTTTTTGGAACAATGGCTAGAAAATTTGAAGCGGCAGTTAGTAGATTAAATACTCTTGCAGATAGGATTGACGCTCGTTTGGATAAATTTGAAGATGCCGGAAAAGATGTTTCTGCTTTTAGAACATCGTTGGATTCCGCGAGAATAAAAATAAACGAAGCCGAAAGCGCCCTTGATAAAGCAAAAGAAGAATATCACGCTTTTACTGGTGGCGAAAATCTTCAGGAGAATTTTAAAAAAGTAAAAGAAATTGCGGCTTCTGTGGCGCAAAAAACAAAAGATGCCCACCAAGCATTGGTAGATGTTATAAATTCAATTAAAGGAGTATCAGAAACAAACGAATAAAATTATGAAATCAAAAGCTTTATCCGCGATTATAATAATTATAGTTTTAGGGGTTGTGACTTGGTTGGTTTATTCTTATAGAAATGTTTTGATTCCTTCCGGTGTTGAATCCGCAATAAATAGTTTTGAATCACAAGGAACATCTGATGATGTTGCGAGCATAGAAGCTGACTTAAATTCCACAGTGCTTGATGGTTTAGATAATGAACTTTCAGATATTGAATCCGAACTCCAAGGCGCAAGCTACTAAAGCTTTAAGCGCTTTAAAAAAACAATATTCCGGCGCAAAAATAGCGCTAAATTACAGCAACCATATTCAGCTTTTGGTTGCTGTAATTTTGTCCGCGCAATGTACGGATAAAAAAGTAAACGAGGTTACAGAAAAATTATTTAGAAAATATAAAACAGTTGGTGATTTTGCTAATGCTGACAAAAAAACTTTTGAACAAGAAGTAAAGTCCTGCGGTTTCTACAAGATGAAAGCTAAAAATATAATTGCTTCTGCAAAAAAAATACAAAAAGATTTTGGAGGTAAACTTCCGCGTGCGATGAAAGAAATTTTAACTTTGCCCGGTGTTGCTCGCAAAACAGCGAACGTGGTCTTGGGCAATGCTTATGGAGTTACGGAAGGAATTGCTGTGGATACACACGTTAAGCGTTTTGCCGAATATTGCGGACTTTCTCAATACAGTGATCCCAATAAAATAGAACAAGACTTAATGAGGCTTTTTCCAAAAAAAGACTGGTTTAATTTAACTTATATGATAATTGACCACGGGAGATCATGGCGAACAAACAAAAAATCCCATCCAAAATGCGGAGTTTGTAAGTTGTGTCCAAAATTTATTTTAAAATAATTTGTTTTCCTACTATATTTTTTTTCAAAAGCACAGACGCGGTTTTGGAAAAAAGTTCCGGGTTTCCGGTGGTGTAAAAATCTGTGTTTTTTCCAGATTTGCTTAATATGTTTAATTTTTGCAAAGTGTTTTTAGTGTGTTTTGCAATAGCTTTTCCGGAGTCAATAAGTTTTATTTTTGTTCCTGCTGTTTTTTTGATTTGAGTTTTAAGGAATGGGTAGTGTGTGCATCCAAGAACTATTATATCAGCTCCCGAATTTTTTATTGGTTTTATAAATTTATTTAACATTTTTTTTACCTCTGGCGAGTTTAAAACACCTTTTTCTACCGCGTTTTCAAGTCCCATACAACCAATGTTTGCAACTTTTAGATTTTTTGCGTAAATTTGTATTAAATTTTTAAGATATTGGCTTTGCGATGTTGCGGGGGTAGAAATAATTCCTATTGCGCCGGTTTTGCTTTTTTCCGCAGCTGGTTTTACTGCCGGCACAGTGCCAATAATAGGAATTTTAATTTTAGATCTTAAGTATGGAAGGGCATGGCATGTTGCGGTGTTGCAAGCAGCCACTATTAACTTTGAATTTTTTGATACAAAAAATTTGCAAATTTTAAGCGTTAGATTTTCCAATTCTTTTTGGGTTTTTTCTCCGTAAGGCACATTTAATTGGTCTGCCACAAAAATATAATTTTCATGGGGCATTATTTTTTTAAGTTCCCGCAGTATGCTTAAGCCTCCCACTCCAGAATCAAAAACTCCAATTGGTCTTGTTTCATTCATCTAATGATTATAATATACAAAATATAAATGCCAAAATTATATATAGTTGCTACACCAATAGGAAATTTAAAAGACATAACGCTTCGCGCGCTAGATGTATTGCGCGAGGTTGATTTGGTGCTGGCGGAAGACACAAGGGTTACAAAAAAATTGCTTGCGCATTACGATATAAAAACCGCGCTTTTTTCTTTTCATAAATTTTCACCAAAAAGCGCTCTAAAAAAAATTCAAGATTTTCTTGAGTCTGGAAAAAATATCGCTTTGGTCACAGACGCTGGGACTCCGGGTATATCTGACCCCGGGCAGTGGCTTATTGCCGAAATACTTGCCCAACGAAGCTTTGGTGATATATCAATATTGCCAATACCCGGACCATCTTCACTTTCAGCAATACTTTCGGTTTCTGATATTGATTGCTCCCAATTTGTTTTTTTAGGTTTTCCACCACACAAAAAAGGGAGACAGACATTTTTCAAAAAAGTTGCCCAAAGTGAAATTCCGATAATACTTTTTGAATCGCCACATCGCATACAAAAAACCTTAAAAGAACTGGAGGTGACGGTGGGGGATAGATATTGCAATGTGGGCAGGGAACTCACAAAAATATACGAAGAAATTTTCCGCGGAAAATTTTCCGAAGCCCAAAAACATTTCGTAGGCGAAAAACAAAGAGGAGAATTTGTTATAATATTAAGCAATGCATAGATTCTATTTGGACGAAAATTTGGGAGAGGGGATTTTGGTTATAAAAGACAAGGCAATTTTGCATCAATTGCGCAGTGTTTTGCGTGTTCAAAAAGGTGAACAAGTGATTTTTTTCAAGGACAAAAATGAATTTAAAGGGCTGGATTTTGTTTATGAACTCAAAAACATTGAGCGTTCATCCGCAAATTTTTTGTTCAAAGAAAAAAAGGAAAATACGCGCGAGCCACGAAAAAAGCTTGTGCTTTATCAATCACTTATAAAAAAAGAAAAATTTGAACAAATTTTACAGCATGCAACTGAAGTTGGGGCGTTTGAAATTGTTCCTGTTATTTCCGCGAGGTCTGAAAAAAAGAGTTTGAATCAGGAAAGATGCGAGAAAATTTTGCGCGAAGCCGCGGAACAGTCTGGCAGAGTGATTGTCCCAAATTTTAGAAAGGTTTTGGATTTGGAAAAAGCCATAGAATCCGCCAAATCCAGCGAATTTAAAACTTATTTCGCGCATACAAAAGAAAAAGATCATATGATTTATGGCGCGGGAGACAGGCAAGTAAATTTGTTTATTGGTCCCGAAGGCGGTTGGGAAGAAAAAGAGGTATTCGCTTTTGTTAGAGCGGGATTTTTACCAGTTTCTTTGGGACGCCTTACTTTGCGCGCCGAGACAGCGGCAATTGTGTCAAGCTTCACACTTTTGTGGGGGTGAGTTAATATTGAGAGATGGAAAGAACATACATTGCTGACACAAAAAATAAAATTGGCGAGGCGGTTCAGATTTCTGGTTGGGTGTCTGTTCGCCGGGATCACGGGAAACTTATATTTTTGGATATTCGCGACAGGTCCGGAATTGTTCAGGTTGTTTTTTCTCCAAAGACCAACGGTTACAAATTGGCTCAAAAGTTTCGTTCTGAATGGGTTTTGAGTATTACTGGGTTGGTCCAAAGTAGGCCGGAGGCAATGGTGAACAAGGAGACCGAAACCGGAGAAATAGAAATTGTTCCTGAGTCAGTGGAAGTTTTATCGGAAGCAAAAACTTCGCCTATTCCTTTGGATACCGATGGTTATGAAATTGACGAAGAAACCAGAATGAAATACAGATATCTTGATTTACGTCGTTCTCGGCTTCAAAAAAACATAAAGTTAAGGTCTGAATTTGTTGATAAGGTTAGGCAGTTTCTTTTTAAAAAAGGATTTTTAGAGATAGAAACCCCGATTTTAAGTAAAACCACTCCGGAGGGGTCTCGTGATTTTGTGGTACCGTCTCGTTTGCAGGCGGGCAAATTTTACGCTCTTCCGCAGTCACCGCAACAATACAAACAACTTTTGATGGTGGCTGGTTTTGAAAAATATTTTCAGATAGCGCGTTGTTTTAGAGATGAAGATTTGCGGGCCGATAGAGGTTTTGAACATACGCAAGTAGATATGGAAGTTAGTTTTTTAAATCAAGAAGAGTTCATGGCTTTAGATGAAGAAATGATAACTTATGTGGTTGAGTCAATGGGATACAAAATAAAAGAAAAGCCGTTTCCAGTTTTTACATACAATGAAGCGATTGAAAAATTTGGGGCAGATAAATTTGATTTAAGGACAGAAGAAGATAAAAAAAATGGCGTTTTGGCGTATGCTTGGGTTAAAGATTTTCCATTTTTTGAAAAAGACAAAGAAGGTAGATGGACATTTACACACAATCCATTTTCTATGCCAAAAAGTGAACACACCGAGTGGGTTTTAAAAGGAAAAAATATAAAGGAAATTTTAACTTCACAATATGATTTGGTTTGCAATGGTGTTGAGGTTGGTGGCGGATCAATAAGGGCCCATAAGCCGGAGATTTTGCGTGCAACTTTTAAAATAATGGGGTATTCGGATGAAGAAATTGAAAAAGATTTTGGGCATATATTGGAAGCATTTTCATATGGTGTCCCACCACATGGCGGTATTGCTCATGGTGTTGAACGGAATCTGATGACGCTTTTGAGAGAAGAATATTTGCGCGAGGTGGCGGCTTTTCCGCAAACCAGTTCCGGTAAAACATCCGTAATGGACGCGCCTTCCGAACTTTCTAAAGAACAACTTGCGGAACTCAATTTAAAAATAGACGAAAAAAAATAACCCGTTTTTATAACGAGATTATTTCTATTTTGTTTTCCTCTCCAAATACGGCAAACATTTTGTTTGTTGCCATTTGTTTTAGAATTTTTTGATCTTTGATTATTTTTTGACACTCCAAAAATAACCCACAATCAACGATTTTTAAACTATAAAGAAAATTAAGGTTTATTTCTGGAATAATAATTGTGTTATTTCTGTTGTGATTAATTTCTGACTCTAGCCTGTTTTTTTCTTTTTCGTATTGTTCTTTTGAAAGGTAATTTTTTTGAAACAACTTTTGAAGTAGTCTAAACAATTTGTAATTTAAAAGTTCACCTTTTTCTTTAAGTTTTTCTTGAATTGCTCGGGCTTGTTCGTATAATGTTTCTTTTTTCATCATATCTATTTCGTCTATACCGGTGTATTTTACAAGAGTGTAAAAAGCCAGTTGACGTTTTATTACAAAAAATAACAACATTATAAAAAAATAGATAACAAAATAGACAATAATGTTTAATATCATTTCTTCCCTCCTTTTTCTATTCAAGTTTTTTCATGTTCTTTGTTTATCATTACATTTAAATTAAATTTTGTCAATGAACAAATTTTTGCTTTTTTAGAGTATAATTTAGCGGTATGTATGAACTTGCGTTGGAAAAATTTTCTGGACCGTTGAATTTGCTTTTGGATATGGTTGAAGAAAAAAGGCTTTCTATAAATGAAATATCGCTTTCAGAAGTCGCTGACCAATATATTGCTTACTTAAAAGCGCTTGAAGAATCTTCAAAAGAAGAGCTCGCGTCTTTTTTGGTCATTGCTTCTACTTTGATGTTGATAAAATCTCGCTCGCTTTTGCCGTCGCTTAAACTCACTGAAGAAGAAGAAGTGGATATAAAAGAACTTGAAGATCGATTAAAAATGTATAAATTTTTCAAGGAAATTTCTTTAAAATTGGGAGGAATTGGAAAATTAAAAAACCATCTTTTTGGAAGAGAGGCTTACGCTGGCATGAGTTACTTTTTTTCTCCGCCGGAAAAGATAAGTGCGGAAAATTTGAAAAAAGCGATTTCCGATGTTTTGGAAATTTTGCCAAAAGTTAATGATTTGCCGGAGGATATTGTGGAACGAGCGGTATCTTTGGAAGAAAAAATGGCAGAACTTAAAGAAAGGATTGAGCATTCGTTTTCTCACGTGTTTTCAGGAAAAACCAAAATAAAAGATGAAGAAAAAGTTGATGTTATCGTTAGTTTTCTTGCCTTGCTGGAACTGATTAAACAAGGATTTTTGATTTTTGAACAAAAAAGATTATTTGATAATATAGAGATTAAGAAATATGAATAATTTGGAAAAAAATATAGAAGCGCTTTTGTTTGTGTCCGGAGAGGGGATGAGTATTTCCAAGATTTCGGAAATTTTTGGAAAAAATGACGGAGAAATAGAAGAATCAATTGCGGTATTAAAAGACCATTTAGAAAAAGACCACCATCTTGCTATTTTGCGCGACGGCGACAGGGTGAGCCTTGTGACTTCCGCGGAGGCTTCAAAAACCGTTGAAGAGTTTGCCAAAGAAGAATTTAGCGGCGAACTTACAAAATCCGGATTAGAAACACTGGCGGTAATTGCATATAAAGGTCCAATAAAAAGATCGGAGATTGATTATATAAGGGGGGTTAATTCTTCTTTTATGCTCAGAAATCTTTTAATACGCGGGCTTATTGAAAGAGTTCGGGATCCCAAAGATCAGCGGTCATACGTTTATAGAATTTCTGCGGATTTTTTGAAATTTTTGGGCATTACATCAATATCCGACCTTCCTGATTATGGCTCTTTCGCCCAAAAGTTAGAAGATTTTGTATCTTCAAAATCTACGGAAGTTCAAGGTTGATATTATTTTATCTATCCCTAATTCGTGCGAATTGGGGTGGCGTGATTGACTTTTTTCATTATTTTTGATAGTATAAATAACATGAAGCATAATAACTGCCAAATGAATAAAGCGTTTAATTCTCTCACAATTGTGTGGGGTATTTATGGTTTATTTAGCCAAGGTGGTTTTTACGCAAAT
>Ga0209542_10021346_pt1 | contig 10158 bp, 12 predicted proteins | sample RifCSPhighO2_01_FD_184028 | JGI IMG/M metagenome (GOLD analysis project Ga0209542, IMG submission 184028) | Soil microbial communities from Rifle, Colorado - Rifle CSP2_plank highO2_0.1 (SPAdes) (version 2) | ecosystem: Environmental > Terrestrial > Deep subsurface > Rock core/Sediment ...
GAATGGGCTCCTTTTGTTAAGACAGGAACTCACAAAAAAAGACCTCCAGTAAGTAATGATTGGTGGTACGCAAGAGCAGCAGCAGTATTAAGATCAGTTTATGTTTCTAAAAGACCAATTGGTGTTTCAAAATTAAGAGGTAAATTTGGCGGAAAGCAGAAAAGAGGAGTTAAGCCAAGTCATTTCAAAAAAGGCTCAGGATCAATTATAAGAAAAGTATTACAACAATTACAGACTAATAATTATCTTGAATTAGAAGTTAAATCATTAAATAAAGGAAGAAAAATTTCTGGTAAAGGAAAAAAATTGTTAGATTCTATTGCAAAGGAACTATAAAATGGCAAAGCATAAACATCCTAGTAGAAAAAAAAGATTAGCGAAAAAAGGAAAACAAACTAAATGGGCTCCTTTTTGGACAGTTGTTAAAGTTTTTGGAAAAACGAGAAGAGTTCATCCTTCAAGAATTACAGAAGTTAAGAGAAGTTGGAGAAGGCAAAGAACGAAAGCGTAAATAATATTTATAGATATATAATAAATAAGGTAAACGAAATGGTATCAAAAATTAAAGAAAATATGGAAAGAACATACAATGTTCCTCTTAGAAAAGGTACTCATAAAGCTCCTGCATACAAGAGAGCAGCAAAGTCTATTAAAGTTCTTAGAACGTTTGTTATGAAACATATGAAAGTTTCTGAAGTGAAAATTGGAAAAGAACTAAATGAGAAATTATGGTTACATGGAATAAGAAATCCGCCACATCACGTTAATGTTACAATCAAAAAAGAAAAAGATATTGCAACAGTCGAATTAGTTGGAACCGAATATACAGGATTAAAAGTTTTAGAGAAAAAAGAGAAAGCTGGTGGTCTAAAAGGAAAATTAGATGAATTAAAAGGTAAAGCTTCTAGTGAAAGTTTAGAGGAGTCTGTTAAAAAAGAAAAAGTTGTTGATGTTAAAGCTGAAGTTGAAGAAAAGCCAAAAGTGAAGAAAGTTAGTAAGAAAAGTTCTGAGTAAAAGATCAAAAACATCAATAAATTTTTTATTTAACCTTCTTAATTCTATATTTATTTGCTTGAATTACAATCATATTTCCAACAATTTCCTCTTCTTTTACTTTGTTAAAAAAGTTCTTTAAAGATTCATTTAAAATTTCAAATGTTTGTGGAAAAATTCTCAAGAGAATAAATGCATCTATATCTTTTCTTTTGAAAAAGTAGTATGCAAAAACTTTATCGAATGTGATTATAACGTATTTTTTCTTTTTAGCAAATTCATAAATTTCTTCATCTGATTTACCAATCAAACCCACATCATAAATATGAACCGCTTCAAGTCCTAAATCTCGTAGTAAATCAACCGTTAGAGGAGATAAATTTTCGTCTAAAAGAAATTTGAGTTTCATGGTAAAGGAACTTCTTCTTGGACAGATTCAATAGCATACTCAACAGCAGCTTTAACATCTTCTTTAGACAATTTTGGATAATACTTTAAAATCATCTTTATATCATATCCGCCAGCTACTAAACTTAGAATATTTTCTACCATAATTCGTGTTCCTTTTATAGTAGGTTTGCCATCACATATTTTTGGGTCACTTACAATTCTTTCCATAAACACACATATGTTAAAGGAATTTATAAATCTTCCTCAAAATTTCTACAACTTTATTGTGGGCATTCATTACACAAGGAAAAATTAAAATCCACTTACTTCTTAGAAGCATTCTTCGAGGGCTAACGCAAAAATGCATTTTTAACTTTAGCAAGTTAGAATATAATCTAAATTTGCATCGAAAAGGAAAGTTTGACAGAAATCGAATTTTAAAAACTAATTAATGTTAAAATGATTTTAATGTACCTGAAATATAATTTTCATTTACCACGTCAACATTCTATGGGCTTTCTGAAAAATATAATAAGTTAACCACAATCTTTGATTAGCTTTATCCATTGCTTCCTTTTCTTTAGAAATTATTGGCTTATGATATTGAAAACTCGGCAACGTAACTATAGAACCTGCCAATTCCTTAAATCCTCCAAATAAAGCAACAAACGGATCTGCTGCTGGAAGAGAAAAAGATCTTTTCTCTTTAATTTTGACTTCCTCTTTTTTTGTTTTCTTTCCTTCTAAAATCATTTTTACAAAATCTGCATAACTCTTACTTTTAATGTCATCCATTTGTATATATCTCTGAACAGAATCTGAGAAATCGGAAACTGCGTGCTGCAAATTTAAGTCTATATCTTTTAACATCTCAAATTCTTCCTTATCCTTCCAAACTTTGTATGCCATAATTTGATCTAATGTCATTGATCTTCCTCTCATGGTAATCTCGAATCTTCCAGTATGTCTCGTAACTTCTCCTCTTGCCTGAGGCACATATTGCGTTTCTGGGAAAGTTTGAAATGTCATATACATATTAAAAATTGGGTAATGATCGCCTATAGGATCTCCTACCATTGCAAGAAATTCTACTTCAATCATCGCTTGCTCCATTGCAGCAATTAGTTCAGGCCTCTCTTTAAGATTCATACTCCACTGCAATCTTTTTGCTGACTGTAAATAAGGTCTCAACCATTGTGTTTGTAATTTGATTGCGTTATAATGTTGCTTCAAATATGTTAATAAAAACGCAGCTCTGTGTTCAAGCTGTCTTTTTGTTGCAGTTCTCCACGCTTGATACGCTTTTAATTTACGTCCAACAACTTCTACAACTTTTGTTGGCAATTGTGCAACTTGCAATTGTTTCATAACTCTTGTAACATCGTTTTCATCAAATGCGTCCATTCTGAAAAATAAGTCAGGAACTAAAATAAATCCTACTTGTGAACCTAATCCATAAATCGAACCGGGATTTTTTGCACCGCCTTCTACAAGATTAATATATCTATCTTTTAAAGTCATTTCAGAATAATTTAAAGGGGGCGAATTTACATCTCCTTTGAAAGGATTATCTTTTGCAAACTTTTCTGCGTCATATATTAGACTTAATCGTTCTTCTAAAATTTTCATTTCATACGCAAACTTAAATAATTCTTTTGATAAAACTCCAATCATTCTTAGAGTTTCAGTAATTCTTGCTTGGACGCCTGCCAAACTTTGCCCAGCTTTTATCATAAATGCTGAAGTGTCTGAAGCGGAATATGTGTCTGTAACTTTAATAATATTTTCTTTCTTTACTTTAAGGTCATCCCTAAGCCAAGAAAGAACCCAAAAATATGGTGGTTCAACTTGTTCACCATTATGTTCTCGTCCAACAAATAATTCTCTTCCTGGCTTTCCAACAAACTTTTCTAATAATTTACTATCTATTTGTCTAAAGAATCCTTCTTTGTCTTTTTCTTTTTTTGCTTCTGACGCAATTAAAGCTAGCTTAACTTGTTCTTTATCCCTGATTTTAGGATTATTATCAATATCATTTAACATCTCTCTTATGGACAAAGTATCACCTAAGCTCGAAATATGAAAAGGAGTTTATAAATTTGATTGTCTGACTTTAGTAATTTGAAGCTGTATATCAAAATCAGCTTTCTTTCTAAATACATTTTCCGATAATATTAGAATGCATTAAAAAGAAAATCTAATTTTTTATATTTTATAAATACTACAAAATTTAAGTATTTATTCGGTAATCTGAAGCTAATACGTTTAAGAATATTCAAAATTCGCTTCATTTTCAGAAGCAGTTATCAAAAGCTAACGCTTTGAAGCAGATATCAATTATTAAAAAATGCTTCTGAGATTGCATCAAGGAATGCTGTTAAAATTATAGCTAATTTTGAAATTCATAAAAATCAACTTCAAGATAGTGAACATTTACAAATTTAAGAAAATCATATAAATACATTTATAAAGAATGAATTAATACTACATTAAAGAATGAAATACAAATTTGAATTATCTGTTCTTTCGCTTGCAGTTATTTTTGTATTTGTGTTTGCATATGGAACTATTAATCCTTTGAGAGAAACAGTTATATCTGATGCAACTTCATTAATAACAAAAAATACTAACACAGACTCAATTGAAGATAGTGTAATAATTCAAAATCCAAGTCCTTCAACACAAATTGATAACTTCAATACAAATTTAATTTCTTGTGATTTTGATCAAAACGGAATTTTAGATATAATTGATGTGCTTCATATTAAACAAGTTGAAGCTGGATTAATTAATGCACCTGATGGATTTGATATTCAAAAATGTAATGCGCTAATAAGTGGAGAAACGAAATGAAACAATTAATGTTATTATTTATTTTTGTATTGGTTCTATGTACGTATTCGATTTCAGTAATGGCATTTGGTGTTGACTTACAAATGTGCGGAGATTGTAATGGTGATAGAAGGATAGATAATGCAGATGTTCTTAAAATACAAAGAATTGCTTCAGGTGTAGACCCAGTACCTACATCTCCACAATTCGAATTTTGTAATGTTCAAGGAACTAAGGGTGGATTACAAACGCCAGGAGCAACAGTAGATATTCTTGATGCACAAGAAATTGATAGTGCAATTACAGGAGGAACCACAGGAAATCTTGATTGTTCTCTTAAAAAAGAAATAATTTTTGGTAGCGTTGATTTTGGTCTATTAACTGCGAACATTCACAAAGCTCAGCTTGATGGTAGTGGAGAAATTGATATAACTCCTGTAGCAAGTGGTCTTTCTCCAATACATTCTGGAGTATTTCCTGCATATGGTTATTTTTACCCTAGATTTTTCGGCCCTGATAGAAAAATAGTATTTGTATATGAAGACTCCGTTACAGTTCCAGGAATTCCAAAATATGGAATTGGAGTAATGAATTCTGATGGAAGTAATGCTGTTTCTGTACTACCTCCAACATTTACATCTACCAGAAATGCTATAGATGGATCTTCTGATGGAACTAAAATTATACGATGGGGTATGTATGAACTTGATATTTCTTCTGGAGTTGAAAAGAGAGTAATTGGTCGTGGTGGAGAAGATCCAAGATATTTTTCAGATTCTTTATTATCTACAGGTATTATTCCTTTGGCTCCAGGTACATCAACTTGTGTTCCAGGTGTGTGTAAGACAATTCCATCTCCACCAGGAACGCCAGCGGTAAATGGAACAGTTCCACCAACAATTACAATTTGTTTACCACGCATTTGTACTCCTATTCCAAAGAGTGCCTACCCCCATCCGGTTTGTGGAATAGGAAGCAACGGTACAATTCCGTGCTTAACTAAGAGAGTTAATAAAATATTATTTTCGAGCGTTCGAGATATATATACAATTAATGTTGATGGAACAGATGAACAAAAATTAACTGCGTCTACATCAGGAACGAATATATGGCCATCATTATCTTCAGATAATACAAAAATAACATTTGCAAAATCACGTCCAAATCGTGAAGATGTATATACTATGAATGCTAATGGAAGAGGTCAAACTTTGATTACAACAACACCTGGAAACTGGCAATTTCCAGGATATACTAGTAATAATGAATTAATTTTAATTGGATTTACTTTTCCTATAACATCAGATATTGTCGCAACAAATGCAGTTACAGGATCAAGAATGAGACAAGTAATTATAAATCAATTAAATCCAAGTTATGCTGCATCAGTAGGATAATAGTCAATGATAAGTTAAAGTTTTGAAATGCATACAAGTTATTGGAATTCAAAAAATCACTTTCTTCTTTGATACAAAATTAGAAGCATTCTTTGATGCAAATATTAAAGCAGTTTTAGATATGTTGAATTGCTTCTTGGCGTAGCCTTCGGATAATGCTTGTAAAATAAAATCTAATCTTTAATTTCAGTTAACACTCAAAATTACTTCTTTAAATTACATCCCCCAGATGGCAATGTTCTAAGTATTTCATCCAAATCTCCCCCCAACTTGAATTGAACCTTTTTCGCTATATCTGAAGGCTTTTCATTGCCTAAAACAACATTTACATATTTCTCACAATTTGCTTTAATCGCAGTTTCTGAACCACCCATAATTGCACCTTCTTTTGTTATACCTACAGCTAATTTAAGTTCGGGATGGAAGAATTCTTTTTTCCCATAAATCATAAATGCGCCTTTTCCCAAATATTGTCCAGACATAGGTGTTTGAGAAACTTGTTCAGGAAATACGCAAAATACTTCTGTTGCAGCTATACTTAATTTCCACGCTTTCGAATAACACGCTGTAGCTATAGCAACTTCTTCTTTCATTTCTTGAGATATATTTTTGCCATCTTTGACAACGAAGAATGGAGAACCCGGAGATTCTGTGTGAAATACTAAGTCATTTTTATCTAAATGCTTTTTTACTATAATATCGTTTGTTGTTGCGTCTCTCCCCCCAACAACTAAATGTTTGTCAGACGTAAAAAACCATCTGAATTTTTCGTACCATTCTTTTTTTCTCTCTTTTAATTTCTGCTTTTCTGAATCTCTAATATCTTCTACTTCAATTTGTTTTAAGATTTTATCTTTGTCTTTTTCTAGTCTGTCTAAAGCAATCTTTTGTTCTTGAAGGATTTTCTGAATACCTTGAATTTTCGCCTTAGCTTTTTTTGCTCGATTATAGTAAAATTCAGCATTCTGTTCTACAGATTTGTTTATGTCCAGTTCGATTTCGACCATAAATGTGATTAAATGTTAGGATTTTATAAAAGTATGCTACAAATGTAATTATTCAGCGTATGGAAGAACTGTTCTTAAATGTTAAAAATTAGCTTTCTATTCACACTCATTTCAAGATGCAAACTTAACTTCAGTCAATAATAAAGTTATGAATGTATTTTAGATAACATCGAAGTAGCAAGTTAGAAATGTACCAATTTTTAAATTCGTCAAATTTCATTTCAGGATTCTGAATAATTACTTAAATTCGTTCCAATGTTTATCTAAAAGCAATAAGAATGCAGATATTGGAAAAGTTCTTTCACCAAAATCTTTTTTAGTTATAAGAAATCCTTTTTGAAAGTCATCAATTGCTCTATAATCTTTAGCCTTTATTTGTTCCTTAAATTTCAATTCAAAGGCAACATTATTATAAACAAAATCAACTTCTTTTGTCTTACTTTGATTAGTCCAATAAAAAAGTATATTTTTATAATCGTAGATATTTGATTTTATATCCCTATACGCAAAATTTATCAAATGATTAAGTAATACACCTTCTGAAAACTTGTCAATATGTAAATCTATAAATTCACTACTTTTCTCAAAATTATTTTCATTACTATGTATCCACTTAATACAAGAAGAGAGTATGAAGGGATCAGAAAAATATATCTTTTTTGATTTGGGATAATTTGGCAAATTTTTATCGTAGTTCATTTTAAAAATAAAGTGTAGTACAAACATTTCTTCTATAGCATTTATGTATTTTGCTGAAGTGTGCGGGGAGTCTATATCAGTTCCGCTATGAATGGATGTCCAAGATGACTCAGTTGAGTAAGAATCAAGAACTCTTTTTATGAGCTGTCTTGCATAATATTCTTTTAAGTCCCATTTTGCTAAGTCTCCTATAATCCATTTAATATATATGTCATAAGAAGTGTCGTTTATTTTTCCAGTTGTATGAAATTCATTAATAATTCTTAGAAATCCTCCCGTTTTTAAGTAATTTCTGTACTCTTTGTCCAAATCTGCAATATTTATTTTAAGTAGTGAAATGTCTTTTTTATAATTGTTAGTTAGTTCTATTTTATTTCCAATAGCTTTCAAATATTCGGGAAATGTTAAAGGCAACATTATGAAATGTCTTTTTCCACTATCTCCTCTGCCTGGAAGTTTTTCTATGCTTCTTTTTATGTCTATTGAATGAGAACCTGACAAGACAACTGTGCTTTTTTCAAATTTACCCAAATCATATAAATGTTTAATTCCTTTTTGCCATTCTTCAACATAAGGAATTTCGTCAAGGAAAATAAAATTATTCTTTTTAATATCTACAACATCTAGAAAAATATTAATAAGTTCTGTTAATTCATTATAATCTTTAATGTTATCGCAGGAGTAAAAGAAAATGTTTTTGTTATTTTCTGTTTTTAGAAGTTCTCTTATCTTTTGTTTTATCCACGTTGTCTTTCCGACTTGTCTTGGTCCTCGCAAACTATATATTCCTAGCTCAAATTCCTCAATTACGGCATAGTTCCATTTTATGTTTTGTTTTTCTAAATTTGAGAGATGAAAGTCTGACTCAATCTTAGTTTTGTCTTCCCACCAGGGATTTGATTGTTTTATGTCTGAGAGGTTCATGTTTGTACACAATCTAGGGTTATTTATATACTTTGTGCTTTTTCAGCATTGGATTGCCGATAAATCATCATTTTTCAGCATTGGATTGCCGATAAATCATAGTTTAATTTGCAGAAATGTGCTGATTTTTCTTAGTTAAATTTATAAAGAAAAGAGATATATTTGTTTCTAACCGAGGTATATGATGGGAATTGAACTTACTCCTTTAACAGCGACTTTATTATTAATAGTATTCTCTATTTCGTTAGGAGGAGTTGTTTTGACGTGGGGAGAAGAATTTGTTTCTGCAGAAGCTACTGAACTAACATCAAATGCAGTTTGTCCTATTGGGTGTGTTAATGCGAATTTGGTTTCAGAAGATAGTTTAGAAAATGTTGCAATTGTAAATAGAGATGTTGGAGGAGTGTAGAGCTTTTTCTTTTTGAAAATTTACTTCATTATTATTTCTTCAATTTCTTTTAATTTTTTAATATTCAATTGATACGCATCTCCATGTTTTGTCTTTCCATATAGAAGAACTATATCTTCTTTCATCAAATCTTTTAGTACATCTATAATGAAGCCGTGCAGATGTGGAGGAATTCCACCTTTCAATCTTTCAAACAATATATGACCTTTACTAAATGCTTGTTTTGTATAAAGTTTCTTAACAATGTTTTTCTTAATTCTGTCATAATCAATTTGAGATAGTTTTGCCATATTTTTTTATCATATTTTTCTACTTATATATCTTTTCTTCTAAACTGTAAATAATAGCTCATATGAGCCAAAAATAGCAAGTTTTATATACTTAATCAATCTAATATAAATAAATGGATAACAAAACTGCATTTTTAGAAATATTTGGAGATAGTCCCATACTAAAAGTATTAGATTTCCTTATAGTTAATGAGGAATTTGATCAAAGTATGACAACTATTGCAGAAGAAGCCGAAGTCGGATATTCTACACTCAAAATTTTCTGGCCTAAATTAGAAAAAGAAGGAATTGTAATTAATACAAGAGTTGTTGGAAAGGCTAAAATGTACAAACTTAATATGGAAAATCCAATAATGAAAAAATTCAGGGACTTTTATTGGGCTGCAACAAAGCATCATGTTAATGAAATGTTGAATAGGAAGGAGATTGTTGCAAGATAAAAAGTAAAAATTATTTCTTTTTAATATCTTCCATACTTCCATAAACTAATGGAGGGTTTCTTTCTGCTGTTACAATTAATCCGCCAAAAACATCTATTTGACCAGACTTAAGAGGTAGCATATTTTCGCCGAAAATTACTTTTTTTTCATTATCTTTGTTAAACCAGTTTTTATAAGTTGACAAGGCTTTCAAAATTTTTCCTTTTTTATCTACTTCTCCCGTAACCTGATTTACTTTAGTAATAGGACATCTGTCACAGGGTTTAGAATTTACAAAAGGAATTCCCACAATTTCTCCTGAATAAATTTTGTGTTCATATTGAGGACTCATCCCTTCAACAACTATATTAGGTCTGAAAGATTTCCAATCTATTTCTTCTTCTACAATATCTGAAAGTTCTCTAATAGATTCCTCAGAAATCCAGTGTACAGGATATCCATCTTGAAGCTGTATACAATTATCGTTTGGTTCATAATTTTGTTTAGCTATTCTATAAGTTGTTGATCTAATAACATCATTTGCAGTTCTTACTAGATATACTTGCAAACCTAAATGATCACTTGCCCATTCATAGACATCACTATTCTCATTTAAAACAACATCAAATCTATCATCGCCATGCTGTGCATACATAATAGCTCTTCTATTGAAAGAAAAAGGAAAAATATTAATAGGATCTTCTCCATTCCATGAAAGTTGAAGAACTCCTCTTATAAATCTAGGTTTGATATTTGTCAAATCAGCAAGTCCTTGAGTTCTGTCTTTGTCATCTCTTT
>Ga0209542_10021348_pt1 | contig 10157 bp, 7 predicted proteins | sample RifCSPhighO2_01_FD_184028 | JGI IMG/M metagenome (GOLD analysis project Ga0209542, IMG submission 184028) | Soil microbial communities from Rifle, Colorado - Rifle CSP2_plank highO2_0.1 (SPAdes) (version 2) | ecosystem: Environmental > Terrestrial > Deep subsurface > Rock core/Sediment ...
GCAGACGATATATCCCTTTCCCTCAATGCGTAGCAACCCTTTGTTGCGAGCCGCGGCCCATGAGCCGCATTCCAAAAGCTTTTTCCAATTTATGACTTCGGCGCGGATAAATTTTTCTTTAAAATCGGTATGAATAACAGTACCGGCTTCGGGAGCGGCAAATCCAGCTTTTATCGTCCAGCCGCGAGTTTCATCTTCGCCGGTTGTAAAATAAGTTATAAGACCCAATAAACTATAGGCAGTTTTTATTAAATCGCTTATGTGCGATTCGTCTTTGAACTCTTTTGCTTCGTCTTCATTCATTTCGGAAAGTTCGGATTCAAATTGCAAGTTTAAACTAAGGCTGTGATTTACTGATATTCCGATGTTTTTATCTTTATTATCGGCCACATTGAAAACAAAAAGAAACGGCTTAAGCGTTAAAAGACCGAGGTCTTTTATGGCGCTAAGCTCTTCGTACTGAAGATTGGCTTTTATTGCCAAATCGCCGGCGTCAAGAACCGATTTAACTTTTTCTAAAATTATTTTTTGTTCTTGGGCGCTTTTAGAACCGCTTTTTAACTCTTTTTCATTCTTTTCCAGACGTTTTTTTACGGTTTGAAGATCGGCGGCGGCTAGTTCAAGTTGGATCGTTTCTATGTCTCGTTTTGGATTAATATTTCCTTCAACATGAATAATATCAGGGTTTTCAAAGGCGCGGACGACCTCAACAATAGCGTCAACTTCCCGGATATGCGATAAAAATTGATTGCCGAGTCCGGCGCCTTCATGGGCGCCTTTAACAAGCCCCGCGATATCAACGAATTCAATTGCCGCTGGAATTATTTTTTTTGACTTGGACATTTCAGCCAGCTTAAAAATTCGTTCGTCGGGAACTTTGACTATTCCGATGTTCGGATCAATGGTGGCAAATGGAAAATTGGCGATATTAACTTTTTCCCGCGTCAGCGCCTTAAAAAGTGTTGATTTGCCGACATTGGGCAACCCAACAATACCGATTTTTAGTGACATATTTTTTTATTTATAATAATTTGTGAATTTTCCAAACGTCGCCGGCACCAATAGTTAAGATTACAGAATTTTTATCAACGTTATTTTTTATATATTCTGCCGCATCATTGATTGTTGCCATATAAATCGCTTTACATTTGTTTTGACCAATTTCTTTCACCAGATTTGTAGCGTGAATATTGCCGCTGGTTTCTCTCGCCGAAGGATAAATATTAAGCACAATTGTCAGATCAGAATTCTTAAAAGACCGGCCAAAGTCTTTAACAAACGTTTTGGTCCGGCTAAACGTATGAGGATGAAATACTGTTACAATATATTTATCATAATATTTATTCCGCAAAGCCGCCAAAGTGGCCACAATCTCTGTGGGATGATGGCCGTAATCATCTATAATAATATAATTATTATTATTGATTTTTTCCATTCTTCTTTTAATACCGTAGAATTGCTTAAGCGTTTTTTTAATTTGTTCTTTTTTAATGCCTAATCTGTAGGCCATGATAGCGCTTGCTGCGGCGTTAAGAATATTGTGTTTTCCGTAAACCGATAATTTAATGTCTAAAAATTTTTTGTTTCTTTTTAATATTGAAAATTGGTTTAAATCCGAATTAACTTGAGTGATTATAAAATCTGAATCTTTGTGAAAACCGTAACTGCTGAAGTTGCCGTTCATCGTTTTGAAAATTCGGCATGCATTTTTATTGTCGTAATTAAACAGAATAAACCCGCCGTTTTTCAAAATTTTTGACACCAATCGATAAAATACCGAAAAATAATGTTTGTCGTTTTTAAAAAAATCAGGATGGTCAAAATCAACGTTCGTCAGTATGATATTTAAAGGTTGGTAATATTGAAATTTATCTTGATATTCATCGGCTTCGAATATAAAAAATTTTGGATTTTTAACCTTACTGTTAAGAAATTCTGCTATTGTTCCGGTTAAGGTAATGGTGCGTTCATTAGATTTCATTACAAGCCCCAGCATGGAGGTGGTGGTGGTTTTTCCGTGGCTGCCGCATATTCCGATCGAATTAAATTTTTTTGAGAGACTGCCCACTATTTCGGGATAGGTAGCAATCGGTATTTTTAAAATTTTAGCACGAGAAACTTCCAAATTGCGTTCGTTGTAAGCAGTTGAAACTATAATAATATCCGGTTTCGTTACATTAATGTGCGAAGGATTAAAATTTTCATAATATTTAATATTGTTTTTTATAAGCTGGTCTTCTGTAAAAAATTTTTCAGAAGTATCCGAGCCCGTGATTTGATAGCCGATATTTTTTAATAACACAGCCAAAGAAGACATGCCCGTGCCTTTTATGCCTATCATATAAATTTTTCGTATCTTTTTATCAAGCATTAGAATTATAGTATAATCGAATTATGATTAATCAGGCAATTTTCAGAGCTTACGACATTCGGGGAATATATCCCGACGAAATTGATGAAAAATCAGCCTATCAAATCGGCTTGGCTTTTGCCGCTTATGTTAAAGATAGCGGAACTGAACAAATAATCACAGGTTGCGATGCCAGAATCTCTTCTCCGGTTTTAAGCCGATCATTCATTCGGGGCGTTACTGACGCGGGAATAAACATTTTAAATATTGGTTTGGCACCCGTTGACATGGTTTATTTCGCTTCAGGCTCAATGCATCTTCCAGCCGCCATGATAACCGCTTCTCACAATCCGGGGGAATATAATGGATTTAAATTGATGCGGAAGGATGCTGATCTTATGGGTATTAATTCTGGCCTTAGCGATGTTAAAAAATTAATTGAAGAAAAACGGCCGTTAAAATCAAAAAAAGGCCTAGTTGTTGAGAAATCAATTAAAAACGATTACATAGAACATGTTTTAGGTTTTACCGAGTATGATTATATCCGGCCGATGCGCATTGCCGTTGATGCTGGTTCCGGTTCAGTCGGCCCGATTCTTGGGAAAATTTTGGGGAAATTGTCAGTTAATTACACGCCTTTGTATTTTAATCCCGACGGCAATTTTCCATATCATGAGCCGGACCCTAAGAAAGAAAAAAACCTTTCGGATCTAAAGAATGAAGTAACTACCAATCACTACCATTTCGGCTGCGCTTTTGATGGCGATGGCGATCGGATTATTTTCATAGACGAGGAAGGAAAATATATTTCACCGTCAATAATTGGCGCCCTAATGGCAAAGTATTTTTTGAAAAAAAATCCATATAGCAAAATTGTTTATGGCGCCGATTCAAGCCAAATTATTCCCGATACAATTGATATTTACGGTGGTAAAGCCATACGGGAAAAGGTAGGCCACACCAATATTAACAAACGGCTTAGAACGGAAAGAGGAATTTTAGGTATTGAAACATCGGGACATTATTTTTTTAAAAATAATTTTTATGCCGATTCCGGCATTATCAGTTTGATGGTAATAATAGATATTTTAAGCAGACAAAAAAAGAGTTTGTCTCTTATGGTCTCGGAGTTTTCCAAATATGTTTCCACGCCGGAAATAAATCTTAAAATGGATGATTCGGAAGAATTGATAAAAAAAATAGCCCAAAATTTTGAGGGCTATGAAATTGACTGGCTGGACGGCTTAACCGTCAGAACCGATAATTTTTGGCTGAATTTAAGGCTATCAAACACCGAACCGGTAGTCCGCCTTAATATTGAAGCCAAAAACGAACTAATTTTAGAAAGAGTAAAAAAAGATCTATTCAGGTTGATAAAGAAATTTAAATAATATCCAGTTGGGGCAATCCGGATAAGGTTTCGTTAAATTTAATTTTTAGAAGTCCGCAATTTCCAAAATGCACGGCGCCAAAAAATTCTTCAGGTTTAATTCCAAGTAGCAGGGCGGCTATAATACTGTTCATGCCGCCATGGCCGACTATTAATAAATCTCCATTATAAGCATTTTTAGTTGGTAATCGGCCAATAAAATTATTAGCCCTGACTACCGCTTGTTCAAAACTCTCCCCTCCGGGGAATTGAGCACTTTTTAATTTGATTGGACAATGACTGTACCAATCTCTGAAAATGGTGAGATATTTTTCTTTCATTTCGTTAAAAAGCATTCCTTCCAAATTACCGGAGTCAATTTCTAGCAAACTTTCATCGTATTTTACTATTAATGATGAAAATTTTGGTTTTTCTGTAAGGATATTGGAAACAATAATCGCCGTTTCCTGGGCTCTTTTAGTCGGGCTATGAATTATAACTCTGATATTTTCTTCCACTAACCTTTCACCCAATTTTTGGGCCTGATGCCTACCGAATTTCGTAAGAAGCATATCTATTTTTTGCGTTTGGATATATCTAAAAACTTGGGCATCGGTTTGTCCGTGCCGCGCGATAAAGATATTTTCCATTTTTCTACCCCCTTATAATTTTTAAACAACCAAAACTACCACCTTGGTGGAGGTATCATGGCACATTCTTATAATTTAGTCAATTATCAAACCGATTTTTTCTTTGACTTCTTTTAAAGTTTTTTCGGCGATGGCCGAGGCTTTTTTAGCTCCTTCGGATAAGACTTTTTTAACATAGCCGGGATTTTTGGAAAATTCTTCGTGTTTTTTTCGAAAATCGGCGAAATAATCAACAATAAGTTCCGCAAGCCGAGGCTTAAATTCAGAATATTTTAATTTTCCGGCCTTATGAGCTTTTTTGTAATCCAGATATTCGGTTTTTTCCTCTTTTGTTTCTGCCAGGGCGTTAAAGATTAAGAGCAAGTTATCGCCACCCTTGGTCGTCCGAAGCTTCAGCGAAGGAGACATGCCACCAATGTCGCTGACCGCAGATTTTATTTTTTCTTTGATAATATTCGGAGAATCAAGCAGGGCGATATATGATTTTTCTCCTTGCGACTTAGACATTTTTTTTGTTGGATCGGTTAAACTCATAATCCGCGGCGTTTCAGTTAAAATTATTTTAGGATCTGGGAAAGTTTTTCCGAAACGGGAATTAAACCGGCGGGCAGTATTGCGAGCAAGTTCTAAATGCTGAATTTGGTCCTCTCCAACCGGCACTGCTTCGGTTTTATAAATTAAAATATCAGCGGCCATTAAAACTGGATAATCAAAAAGTCCGACATTCGCGCTCTCTTTTTGCCCCAGCCCTTTTTCTTTGAACTGGGTCATTCTTGAGAGCTCTCCCATCGGCGTGATGGTATTAAAAATCCAACAGAGCTCTGCATGATGGGGGATTTGCGATTGCTGAAAAATAACTGATTTTTTTGGGTTAAGCCCCAGGGCTAGTAAATCTGTTGCCAAACCTAAAATATCTCTTGATTTTTGTTTGGGATTGTATTCTTCAGTTAATGAATGATAATCGGCAATAAAAAAGAAACATTCGTTTTTAGAATCAGATTGAAGTTCAAGCCACTTTTTAATGGCTCCCAAATAATTTCCGATATGAAGCTCTCCCGAGGGCTGGATGCCCGAAATAATTCTTGGCATGTTTTAAATTTCCACAATCACCGGCAAGATCATCGGCCGGCGCTTAGTTTTAGTATATAAGAATTGGCCGATTTTGTCCCGCAAATTGTTTCTGATGTACACCCAGTTAATGTCGGTTCCGGCAATGGCGCTTCTTACAATCGTTTCCTTTATTTTTTTGCGCGTTTGCCTAAGCAGTTCTTTAGATTCTTTCATGTAAATAAAACCGCGCGAAATTATATCGGGTTCTCCTTTAACTTTGCCGGTTTGGCTGTCCACGACGGCGATAATAACAAACATTCCGTCAGCCGACATAAGCTGGCGGTCGCGCAAAACCACGTCGCTCACATCGCCAACACCAAGTCCGTCAACCATAACCACGTTTGAATCAACAATATTTTTAGTAACGATAATTTTATCCCGCGTCAATTCAACAACTTGGCCATTTTCCGCCAAAGCAATCCTTTCAGCAGGCAAATTCAGCACTTCTTTCCCAAGTTCGGCGTGGCGGGCCATCATTGAGAAATAGCCATGGATAGGCATAAGAAACCGGGGCCGAATCAACCTAAGCATTTCTCTTAAGTCCTCGCGCTCACCGTGCCCCGAAGCGTGAATGTCCATCATCTTATAGTGGAATACTTGAGCGCCGCGCTTATAGAGGTTGTCTTTGAGCGCTTGAACCGAACGCTCGTTACCGGGCACAACCGATGAAGAGAAAATCACCGTGTCACCTCTTTTCACTTGGATTTCTTTGTGTTCGCCATTAGCGTAGCGCATTAAAAACGCATTGCTTTCTCCTTGGGCGCCGGTGCCGATTACGGTAATTTTATTGTCCGAATATTTATGGATGTCCTTAGCTTCAATTAAAGTATGTTTTTCCACCCTGATGTATCCAAGTTCTTTTGAAATTTCCACGTTGCTTTTCATCGTATAGCCCTGAATTATGACTTTTCGTCCATACTGCTCGGAAAGCGATATTAACTGCTGGACGCGATTTAAGAGGGAACCGAAAGTGGCGGCGATAATTCTCCCTTCCGCTTTTTTGAAAAGAACCTCTAAATTTTCTTTGATGGTTCGTTCGGAAATTGAATGGCCTTCTTCTTCAGCGCCGGTGGAATCTCCCAAAAGCAAAATCACGCCTTTGTCGCCATACTCTTTAAGTTTTGAAATATCGGTTGGCTTATCATTAACCGGATGGGGGTCAAATTTAAAATCAGATGTATCGATTATAGTGCCGACTGGCGTGTCAATCTTAACGCCGAAGTCATCGGGAATATTATGATTAACATGAAAAAATCCGACTTGAAAGGGACCGAGTTTAATTGTTTCATCTTCTTTAACCACTTTCAGATTTAATTTCGGCGCGTTGGGAAAATCTGTTTGCCGTTTTTTAATGATGGCGGCGGTAAGGGGCGAAGCAAAAAGCGGGGGATTGCCAATTTTAGAAATTGCATACGGCACGGCGCCGATATGGTCGTAATGCCCGTGAGTAAAGAAAATACCCAAGATTTTGCTTTTGTTATTTTGCAAATACTTAGTGTTAGGGATGGTGAAATCAATTCCCGGCATGTCCAATTCCGGAAATCCCAACCCCATGTCAATAACAATAATTCGGCCGTCGTACTCCAAAACAGTCATATTCCGGCCAATTTCCCCAAGACCACCCAAAGGAATCACTTTTAATACCTCATCTTTTTTTGAACGTGTTTTTTCCCGCACGTCTGGCGGGGTTATTTTATTTTTTATCATAATTGTTTAATTTTTTATTCCAAAATATTGCTTCAACTTTTCTTACCGGTTTCCCATTCTTGGTTCCATAGGTCCAATGGTGCAAAAGAGGAAAACCCTTTTCGATTCTATTGCTAATCGCTTTATTTTTGCCTAAATAAAATCCCAAATGTTTGTTAATGCTCCCGTTGATTAATTTTGGTTCCCATTCTATTACGCAGCCCGGCCTAGGTTTTTTAATTTTATGCCATCCGAAATCTGACATGTCTTTAACGGTTGACTCTACGCTAGCATGTGTGTTCGTAATTAATCCCCACTGATAGAGTATTGATGACACGAAAATGGCGCAAGAAAGATTCCCATTTTTTAAAACATCAGTTTTGCCGCCGGACATATTCACATATAAGTTTCTGAAAATTTTTGTACCAGGACTGTTTTTAATCATGGCAAGATATGATCGCAACACATCAATGTTAAATATCTTCATTCTTTCTAATCGGCTTATCATGTTTGTTGGGTAGATGGCTACATAGCGTTTTTTGAATGCGTTTAAAAATTTTTTTTTAGATAAAACTTTACAACCCGATTTTTTATTTGTTTCTTCCGGGTCATTTAGATAGATTTTATTGTCGTTAATTCCGGTTATTACCGCTAAGTGGCCACCTTGGCGAACCGGACCAAAATTATTCCACACCGAAACTATAATCGGAAAATATTTTAAATCTTTTTTTAGCTGATCAAAAGCTTGTTGGGGTTTTATTTTCAAGGGTGCCAGATCTTTATTAAATCCGTCATATCCATAATTTCTAGCAATAGAAACCAACCCCGAATGAGACCATCCTACGTTATCAATAAAAGCTCCGCGAGTTCTTTTGCGTATCAGCTCCGCCAAGGATGCCGTTTTATTGCGTGAATTTTTTGTATGCCAAAAATCCATTAGCATTTTTAGGGCCGTTATTCCGCATCCACGATTTTTCCAATCAACGAGCAGAATGTGTTTGCGTTGAGAATAAAACGGCACGTTATAATTTTTCATTTAAAATTGGGACTACTTTTTGTTTTTTCATTTATGTCAATTTTACCCAATGGGCGAGGGGAGAGTCGAACTCCCATGCCTTGCGGCATACGGCCCTGAACCGTACGCGTCTACCAATTTCGCCACTCGCCCGGGAACTCTTCAGGATAATTTAAGAATCTTAGTTTATCAATATTATTAACAAGGCTATAAAGAGGTCTGTTTTTTGTTAATTCCAACTCTGAATATTCTTTCGGATGAATTTTTATGATATCAGGTGCCGACTCGTAATCGGGATTTTTAATTATATCTACCAAATCGCCGTCGGCTGTCAAGTAATAGCAGGCGCCATGGTTGTTTTTGTACGGTTCATAATCATATATGGCCCTTTTGCTTACCCAATTAGCCATTAAAAGCGGTTTATCAAAAATATTAATAGTATTATGTCCGAAACCGGGCGGGACAATAAACTTTTCGCCGGGACCGGCTTCTGCTAGGTAAACTTTGCTGATATTTTTAGAATCTTTATCCGGCTTTTGAACCAGAAAATGGGCGCGGCCGCATAAAACTTCAAAAATTTCCGGATAAGGCAGATGATAATGCCCCGCAGTTTTAGAAAATTCATTGCCTATTTTTCCGGGGAGGATTAATGTTAAGTCATATCGCAAATTAGCGGCCTTTATTTTTTCATTATCTTGTCTTAAATGGATTTGGCGCCAAACGCGGTAAATCGGGTCAAGACCATCTGCTTTGGAATTTTCCAAATACGGCCGAAGCTCTTCCAAACTTCTTTCCGATTTTTTCATTCCCGAAAAATTACCGCGAAATTCTAATTTATTATTCTTTTTATCAAACCAAATCGGAAGACCGGAGATTTTTTCTAAACTCATTTCCATGTTCTTTCAGTTTCAATATACCAGTCGTTTACTTTTGAAAATCGGTTTGACGGGATAACAAGATTTCCGAAATTAACATTTTTTACGGCGCTGTTCATTGCATAAATGTAATTCGGCGAATAAAGGAAAATCGCCGGCGCGTCGTTTAAAACCAATTTTTGAAATTCTTCCAATTTAATCGCTCTTTTTGTCGGGTCGGCAATCTGACGCACATCCTCCAAAATTTTATTAGCTTTAATATTATTATAAAGAGCCAGATTAAGACCCTGTTCCTTGATGGCGGCGCCGTGCCAGAAAACATAGGGGTCGGCGGCCGCCGTATAAGATTCTCCGATTAAGATGGCATCATAACTTTTATCTCTGAAATTTTTTTGAAGTTCGCCGATTGGGATAATTTTTAAATCAACGTCTACATCAACATTTTTCAGATAATCGCGAATCAAAGTGGCTACAAGCTGCATTGATTTTATAGTGGTAATAGTAAATTTTAACGGCGTTGCTTCTTTGTCTTTTCCTATCTTCTTTTCGTAAAATCCATTATCGTTTTTTATCCATTTATTTTTTTCTAAAATTTCAGCGGTTTTTTGAGGGTCATACGAATAACCATTAAGATTGGGGCTGGAGCCGGGGAGAGTCGGCGGGATAGGCCCAATAGCGATTTTCCCTTCATTTAGAAGCAATTTTTCCAAAATTTCCTGGCGGTTAACGGCATAATTCAGGGCCTTTCTTACATAATCGGCGCCGAGCAGTTTGTGTTCGGTGTTAAAAAATAACCCATAAATTCTTAAAGAAGAAAGTGAAAAAAATTGTGAATTGGAAAGACCGCGAACCTGGCTTTTATTTTGGGCCGTTTGAAGCAAAATGCCGTTAGCCTCCTTTCTGTTATAAGCCGAAACCGCTTCTTCTTCGGATGAGTAAAATTTAAGCATTATATTTTCTATCATCGGGGAACCGTTGTGATAGCCGGAATAAGCGGCAAGATTTATTGATATTATTTTCCCCAACGAATCTTTTTGCAGTTTAACAAAACGATATGGCCCGGTGCCGATCGGCTTAAGATTAAAATCGGCTAACGGGAAGT
>Ga0209542_10021349_pt1 | contig 10156 bp, 11 predicted proteins | sample RifCSPhighO2_01_FD_184028 | JGI IMG/M metagenome (GOLD analysis project Ga0209542, IMG submission 184028) | Soil microbial communities from Rifle, Colorado - Rifle CSP2_plank highO2_0.1 (SPAdes) (version 2) | ecosystem: Environmental > Terrestrial > Deep subsurface > Rock core/Sediment ...
GAGGTGGGGGGTTTTTATTGTAAAGTCTGTCATGATATACTGATTCAATGGGAATTGTTTTTGATCTTGCTGTATTCATTTTCTCGTTTTTCCTCGTATGGTTTTCTGCGGGGTTTATCGTATCGGGTATTGAGCGATTCTCCAAGAAGCTTTCGATATCGGCCTTTGCGATTTCTTTCATTGTTTTAGGACTTTTGACCTCTATACCCGAACTTTCAATCGGCATTAATTCGGTGATAGACAGAAACCCAAGCATTTTCGCAGGCAATCTTATCGGCGCCTCCTTTATCCTGTTTGTATTGGTTATTCCGGTTCTTGCCATACTGGCAGGGAGAGTTTCCCTCGCTCATGAACTTTCCGGAGGGAAGCTAGTTTTTTCCCTCCTTGTTGTGCTCACACCTCTTCTTTTATCCATTGACGGCAAGCTGACACGTGAGGAAGGACTTCTCATGATGGCTCTTTACTGCGGGCTTGTCTATATGATCGAGAAAAAGAAGCGATTTTTGGAAAAAATACATGATGACCTTCTTGATGGAAAGCCAGATGGGCTCGTGAACATCGTGAAAATAATAATCGGCAGTTTGGTTATTTTTGGCGCAAGCAGACTATTGGTTGAAAAAACCGAACTTTTTTCAGAGCTTTTTTCCGTTTCACCTTTTCTCATTAGTTTGCTTGTGCTTTCGGTCGGTACTAATATTCCCGAGATTGCTATTGCCATTCGGTCGGTCATCAAACGCAACAGTGCAGTGGCATTTGGCGACTATGTCGGCTCGGCTGCGGCAAATACCTTTATATTCGGTCTACTTGTTCTCGTAAACGGCACCTTTTATCTACAGGCAGAAAAACTTTTCTCAACGTTTGTTCTTTTTACCGCAGGAATTTCAGTGTTTTATCTTTTAGCTCGATCCAGAAAATCAATTTCCCGACATGAAGCCTTTTTTATCCTTATTTTTTATGTCATATTTGTTATTTTCGAAATAGTGACGGGGATATGAAAAAATATCGCCATGTTGTGGTGGGAGGCACATTTGATCATCTGCATGTGGGCCAAAAAAAACTCATAGCGCACGTCCATGAAATAGGCAAAACAGTGACTATTGGTATTACTCATTCCGACCTTGCGAAGCGCAAAGTTCTCCATCCACTTATTGAACCTTTGGCCATTCGAAAAAAAAACGTCACAGACTATTTAGATAGTCTTGATGCTGATGGAGTATATCATATTGTTGACCTTCACGATATATATGGCAGGACTCTTGAGGATCATACAATTGACGCGATCCTCGCCACAGAGGAAACGCATGAAAATGTAGAGAAAATCAACCATATCCGACAAAAAAAAGGATGGATGCCCTTGGCTGTTGAACTGTTTCCTCTGGTGCGAGGAGCAGACGGTCAGGTCATTCACTCATCGCGCATCAGAGCAGGAGAAATCGACAGAGAAGGTTTTCCATTTGGAGCAGTTTTTGCTCAAAAAGCAATACTTCACCTCCCCATTGCTATGCGTAGGCAGTTACGAAGACCCATTGGATTACTCATACGGGGCAAAGATACAGAGCGAGAGCAAACAATACACGAAGTAATCGCTCTCATAGAGGAGAAAAAACCATTCATAACCATTGCGGTGGGCGATATTGTCAGTTTCACGATGAAGAAAGCAGGTAAATCTCCAGATGTGTCTATCGTTGATGGCAAAACCAGAAGAACGATCATTGGGTCAGGTTTATTCGTCAATACAAACAGTATACGCTGTGTAAATGAAGCAGGTACGGTGAGCAGAGACGCCGCTCACGCGGTGAAGAACATTATTGCCTCGTGTATGGGAAAATCCGCTCTCCGGGTGCTTCATGTACAAGGAGAGGAAGATTTGCTTGTTTTACCGGCGATTTTATCTTCGCCGTTGTCTTCGATGGTGCTTTATGGTCAGCATGATGAAGGGGTAGTGGTTGTTGAGGTGACGGAGGAGAAGAAACAGGAAATAAAAGCCATTATGTCTCAATTTGAGTGATTGTTGTGGTTGTTATATAATACTTTCAAAACTTTTTAAAACTCATGATGCAAATTTGTTTGCGAGTGAACTCGCTTCGCTCAAACATCCACTCGACGCACAAATTTGATCATTCGTTTTAACCCTATGCAAAAATCATCTCAAAAATATATTCCAGCGGACTTTGAAAATAAATGGGTAAAAAAATGGAAGAGGGAGCGTTTATATCAAACGACAAACGACAAAAGACTAAAGACTAAACTCTATTGTCTTCCCATGTTTCCCTATCCTTCAGGCGCTGGTCTTCATATCGGTCACGTCCGTATTTATACAGGATGTGATGTACTTGCTCGTTTTTTCCGGATGAAGGGACATCCAGTGCTTCATCCCATGGGGTGGGACGCATTTGGGCTGCCTGCGGAAAATGCCGCAATCAAGGCGAAAAAAAACCCCATGGACATGGTGCCTGATAACATTGCCACGTTCAAGCGCCAAATGATGAGCTTGGGTTTGTCCTACGATTGGTCGCGGGAGTTTGCCACCAGCGACCCTTCCTATTATCAGTGGACGCAGTGGCTTTTTATCCAGTTTTTCAAAATGGGGCTTCTTTACAAACAAAATACTCCGATCAATTACTGTCCCTTCTGTAAAACTGGTTTGGCAGAGGAGGAAGTCTTGGGAAATGACACGCATGAGCGGTGTGGAAAGTCGATCACCAAAAAAGAGTTGCCCCAGTGGATTTTCAGGATTACTACTTATGCGGATCGGCTGCTCGCCGATCTTGAAGGACTTGATTGGCCTTCCGGTATTCTTGACATGCAGCGCAACTGGATCGGGAAAAAAGAGGGTATTACAATTATCTATAAAGTTATAGATCCCGCGATTGCGGATCCTACCTCGCAGCAGCCCCAAAAAGTTCAGGCAATCCCACTTTCTGGGTCGCGCTACTCCTCGCCACCCATAATCGCTGAAATTTCATGTTTTACGACTCGTCCAGACACCAATTTCGGCGCAACCTTTATTGTTCTTGCGCCGGAGCACGAATTCGTTACTGCTTTGATAGATAAAAAATTAAAAATAAACAATCAAAAGTTACAAGAAATAAAAGACTATGTTAAGCAAACACAAACTAAGACTGAAATTGAGCGGCAAGCAGAAGGTAGGAAAAAAACCGGTATTTTCACTGGTTTTTATGCGGTAAATAACTTGAACGGGAAATTGCTGCCGATTTGGATTTCGGATTTTGTCCTGCCGCATGTGGGGACAGGAGCAGTGGTGGGGGTTCCCGGTCATGATCTTCGAGATTTTGAATTTGCCACGACGTTTGATCTTCCTGTTATTCGTGTGGTGGTGGGGAAAGATGGAGATACGTCGGAGATTACTCGTCTTGAGGACGTACAAGAAAAAGAGGGAACTATGGTGAATTCGGATTTTTTAAACGGCATGGAAATTCATGCTGCCACGAAAAAAATTATGGATTATCTTGAAAGTAAGGGATGGGGAAAACGGTCTGTCACGTATCATCTGCGCGACTGGATTTTTTCACGCCAGCGCTACTGGGGAGAACCCATCCCGATGATTTATTGTCAAACGTGCGCCGATAAAAAGATTAATTATTGGGAATCAAATAGAATTAAAAATTTAAAATTTAAAATTAAAAATTCTCTATATGGTTGGTTTCCCGTTCCTGAAGATCAACTACCCGTCAAACTTCCGTACGTCAAAAGCTATAAGCCCACGAAGACCGGTGAGTCGCCTCTTTCGACTATTGACTCATTTGTGAAAACTACGTGTCCACACTGCGGCGAAGAAGCTAGACGTGAAACTGATACCATGCCCAATTGGGCAGGATCATGCTGGTATTTTATTCGCTTCGCTCAAAATCAAAATAGAATTAAAAATTTAGGCAGTCAGTGGTTGCCCGTGGATTGGTATTTGGGAGGAGCAGAGCATGCAGTGCTTCATCTTCTCTACGCACGCTTTTGGGTCAAAGCATTGTATGATATAGGTCTAATATCTTTTCAAGAGCCTTTTGTGAGACTTCGCAATGTCGGCATTGTTTTGGCTGCAGATCAGCGAAAAATGAGCAAATCATTTGGCAATGTTGTCAATCCTGATGAGGTGGTGGAGGAGTTTGGCGCTGATACTTTGAGGCTCTACGAAATGTTTATGGCGCCATTCTCGTCAGAGGTTTCATGGTCAAAGTCAGCAATATATGGTTGCAACAGGTTTTTACGAAGAATTTGGCAGATATATAATTCCTCTGATTATATAACAAAAGATAAAAACGTAGAGAATAAAAAGGTTGTTTCAGAGCTTCAAAGATGTATAGCAAAAGTATCACATGATATACCAAACGTGAAATTTAATACAGCAATTGCCGCAATGATGGAGTTTTTAAATTGTTGGGAAAGTCTACGAAAATTATCGAGTGAAAATACGAAAAAATTTCTCCATCTTCTCGCGCCATTTGCGCCGTTTATCAGCGAGGAAATATGGCGAGAAGTTTTCCATGAGAAAACCTCTATTCATCTATCAACGTGGCCAACTGGTGAGAAAACATACAAAGGGGACGAATATATTATTATCCCCGTGCAAGTTAATGGCAAACTCCGAGGAATAGTAGAAGTTTCACAAAAAGAAGTAGCGGATGAACAAACGATCGTGAACAAAGCAATCGCACTTGAAAAGGTGAAAAAGTATGTGGAGGGAAAAAAATATACGGTAAGGTATGTAAGAGGAAAAATATTGAATGTTATTCTTTAATGTCGGCTAAAATCTATAGTAGTCGGCATGAGCTTCAAACCATTTTTCTACTGCCACATCGCTTCGCTCCTCGCAATGACTGCGTTACTCTACCAAGCTGAACTTAAATAACTGCAGGTGGGTCACCGTAAATGCCCCTTGACTTTTCTTTTATTTTCTATTATTATAGAATATATATATAAGTTTTATAGCTTAAAATAGAAAATGTTGAAGATAGAATACGTGTGGCGGGAGTTATTATACAGAGCCATTGAACAACGAATGATTAATTTTAAGATATCTGATTTAGCTCGTTCCTTTGGTCTTTCCACAAGTGTGGTTTCCCACGCGCTTCGTCCTCTTCGTGATTTACACATCGTTGAAATTGGCAAAAACAACTCTCACATTCGTGACAGCGAAAAATTATTATTTTTCTGGGCCACCAGAAGAAACCTCACGAAAGATATTATATATCAAACGTACAGTCCTATATCTGTTTTTGAGCGAGAAGCAGCGATGCCTCCGGAAGTTTCTGCGACTGCGTATTCTGCCTGTCATTTGTATCATCAATTAGTTCCCGCTGACTACGGCGAAGTGTACTTTTATGCTCAAAAAATAGAAGAAGTGCAGAAACGTTTTCCTTTTGTTGGCAAAAAAAACCCCAATACATTTATTCTCACACAAGATCGGTATTTTCATCAATACAAGAAAATCACGTTGGCGCAAATTTTCGTTGATTTGTGGAATCTGCCCGAATGGTATGCGAAAGACTTTCAAGAAGCTATTTTAGTAAAAATTAAAGAAAAAATCGGACTATGAGATCGTTCTATCAAGATGTGGTCGTTTACAAAAGTTGGAAAATGCTGCAGGCTATAAAAAGGCAGTTTGATTTTGTGCTCATTGGCGGATGGGCAGTGTATCTCTATACCCGAGGTTTAAAGTCAAAAGATATTGATCTTATTGTTGATTTTGACCAGTTGGGAAAACTTAAAAAAAACTATGATGTGTACAAAAATGAACGGCTCAAAAAATACGAAATTAAACGAGAGGGCATTGATATTGATATATATCTCCCGTATTTTTCTGACTTAGGTTTTCCTATAGAGGAAATTTTAAAATACACGCAAACTATTGAAGGTTTCACGTTGCCCCACAAAGAAATTCTTTTGATAACCAAATTGAAAGCTTATGTTGACCGAAAGACAAGTCTGAAAGGACAAAAAGATCGAATTGATTGTATCAGTTTCATGGTATTGGAAGATTTTGATTTTGAGCTTTATAAAAACCTTATACAAGAATATAAGCTTACTCATTATCAAGAGATTCTTGATGAAATTCTTGCTCAAACTCGCGAGGTGAAAGAATTAAATTTGAATAAACATTTTTTCGCCAAAAAGAAAAGAGAAATTTTGGCCAAGTTACGGTCGTGAACAAACCAATCGTACTTGAAAAAGTGAAAAAATATGTGGAGGGGAAAAAGTATAAAGCGATCTATGTGAAAGGAGTGGATAATATGTAAAGCATATAAACCAATCCTCGTGGTTGGTTTATTTAGAAAGCTTCGGTACGTCTTCATGTCGAATTCTCGTGCACTTCAATTATTTAATTAATTGAAGTCGATTGATGGGAAAGGCTAAAAGGTTCGAAATTGTTTCTTCTTGACATATGTACATCTGTATTGTACCATTACATACAATAGACAGCATGGATCTTTTGGAAGGTTTTGAATGGGATGAAAATAACCAAAATAAGAATTGGCTTGGACATAAAGTCACGAATGATGAATGTGAGGATGTTTTTTACAATGAACCGTTAGTGATTTTCTCGGACCAAAAACATTCGGCTCAAGAAAAGCGATTTGTGGCATATGGCATCACTGACCAAAAAAGGAAATTAACCATTATTTTTACCATGAGAAAAAACAGAATTCGAGTGATTTCGGCCAGAGATCAGAGTAAAAAAGAAAGGAGGACATATGAAAAAACTGAAAAAAGCACCATCATTTAAAAACGAAGACGAAGAGCGAGTATTTTGGGCAACCCATGATACCACTGACTATTTTGACCACAAAAATCCGATAAAATTTGATCTTTCAAATCTCAAAAAAACGAGTCGATCGGTGACCATTCGGTTGCCTGAAAGTTTGGTAAACAGACTCAAAAAACTTGCTCATAAAAAAGATGTGCCCTATCAATCGCTTTTGAAAATATTGCTTGATGAGAAGGTGAGAGAAGAAACTGGTCGTTGTGCGAATATGTAAAGCATATAAACCAACCCTCGGGGTTGGTTTATGTATAGGCAAAAAAGTCTTGCCTGATTTCCTGATTGTCTGGGTTCAAAAAAGTGTAAAAAACGTAATATGGTATAATACCAAATCATATGAAAACGACTACTCATACCCTTGCGAACGGTTTGCGCACGATCCTCATCGATACCAAAGCATTCCCTTCATTGACTGTACTCTTGTTAGTCGGCGCCGGATCACGGTATGAGAATAGCAACAATAACGGCGTTGCACACTTTTTCGAGCACATGGCTTTTAAGGGCAGCAAAAAATACCCAAACTCATTTACCATCACCTCAACGGTCGAGTCCTTGGGGGGCGTATTTAACGCCTATACGAGTAAAGACCACACAGGCTACTGGATCAAAGCGACTGCCGAGCATTTCGCGACCATGGTCGATGTGATTGCTGATATGGTGCAAAGGCCGCTCCTAGAGAAACAGGAAATTGAGCGGGAAAAAGGAGTGATTGTCGAGGAGATCAACCTCTATGAAGATACGCCATATCGCCGCGTCAATGAGGTCTTTGAAATGCTGCTTTATCCTGACAGTCCATTGGGATACGACATCGCCGGATCCAAAGAGACGGTGCGCAGTTTCAACCATGAGACCTTCACCTCCTATATCGATACGCTCTACCATCCCAAAAACGCAGCGCTGGTCGTTGCAGGAGGCATGAATGCGAGTCAAAAGTACGAGGCTCTCATTGACGAAAAGTTTGGCGCATGGGAAAATGGGAAAAAGGCTGGTTTTGAAAAAGTCCACGAAAAACAATCCAAGCCCCAGATAGTCCTCAAATACAAAAAGACCGAGCAGGCACATTTTTGCCTCGGATTTCGCGCATTTTCTTTTTTTGATGATCGCCGTCATGGGCTTTCGGTCCTTTCAACGATGTTGGGAGGAGGGATGTCAAGTCCCTTGTTTATCGAGGTTCGAGAACGGCGTGGTCTTTGTTATTACATTTCAACCTCCAAAGAGTTGTACCATGACGTCGGCAACATCGTGACGCAAGCAGGGATCACCAATAATGTTGATAAGGTAAAAGAGGCAATTGAGGTGATTTTGAAAGAGCATAAAAAAATCACGAAAGGGCAGTTTAAAAAAGAAGATCTCGCCAAAGCAAAAGAACTGATCAAAGGTCGGTTGCTTCTCTCGCTTGAGGATTCATTCAATACTGCCTCGTTTTTCGGCACCCAAATAATCAGAGGAGAAAGGGAAGAAAGTATTGAAAAGTATATTCGCGATATTGAGGCTACGACAGGGGATCAAATCATTGCGGTGGCACAGGAACTATTTGTCCCCAGCAGACTGAATTTCGCTATGATTGGACCTTTTCACGAAAAAAAAGTGTTTGAAGAGCATCTTGTGCTTTGATTTTTCTTCCTTTATACTGAAAAGATGGTTTTCCTCTATCTTTTTTTCATCGGTGCGTGCATCGGATCTTTTTTAAACGTCCTCATTGACCGCCTGCCCAATAAAGAAACTATTTTTGGCAGATCACACTGCGACTTTTGCCGAAAAAAAATCCCGTGGTATGACCTGATTCCACTTGCTTCATTTATATTCCTTCGCGGTTACACTCGCTGTTGCCGCAAAAAACTCTCATTTTTTTATCCACTTGTTGAAGGTCTGACAGGACTGTTTTTTGTGGCAGTCTATGTTTTTATCCCCACGCAAACGAGTATTGAAAAATTTGCGCTTTTTGGCGTCATTTCATGTCTCATTGTTATTTTTTTTGCGGACGCGAAATATACAATCATCCCCGATGAGATTTTGATTGCGTGCGCCATTTTTTCTCTTCCGTTTTTCCTCCAAAATCCCCGTGATCACCTCGTTTCCGCTGTGGCGCTCTACCTGTTTTTCCAGATTATTCATTCGCTTTCAAAAGGCCATGCAATGGGATTTGGCGATGTGAAGTTTGCCGGGGTCATTGGATTTTTGCAGGGGTTTAAGGTAGGAGTTTTATCCGTCTATCTTGCATTCTTGATCGGCGGGCTCATAGGGATGGTATTGGTGGGCGTGCATCAGAAGAAAATGAAGAGCAAAATTGCCTTTGGGCCCTTTTTGGTCATGGGGATTTTGATCACGCTCTTTTTTGAAAAAGAGTTGTTTTTGCTCATTGACCAGTGGTTTTTTTAATGGTATTATTCATAATTATGATAGAACGTACTCTTGTGGTGTTTAAACCTGATGCAGTGATGCGTGGACTTACCGGAGAAATCATCACTCGTTTTGAGGCAATAGGACTGAAAATCATTGCGTGCAAGATGGCGAAGGCAGATCGAACACGTGCAGAAAAACACTACCCGGCAGACAGAGAGTCGTTTTTGCACGGCATGGGGGAGAAAACCCTTGATAACTACCAGAAATTTGGTGTTGATGCGCAAAAAGAACTGGGAACGATCGATACGCTTGCAATTGGTAAAATCATCCGGGGATGGCTGGTAGAATATCTCACGTCAGCACCGGTGATAGCTCTTGTTATCGAAGGACCTCACGCGGTAGAGCTCGTTCGCAAACTCTGTGGACCAACTCTTCCTCTTGTGGCGGCACCCGGCACCATACGCGGAGATCTCTGTTTTGATTCGTCATATCTCGCAAACACCGCAAAACGCGCGATCAAAAATCTCATGCATGCGTCAGGTTCGCTTGAGGAGGCAGCGTACGAGATTCCCCTCTGGTTTTCCCCTCAAGAACTTCACAGCTACGAGCGAGTAGAGGAAAAAGTGATGAAATAAGATACGAACATCTACATAGTCCCTAGTTGACTTCTAAGTTCTAATAAAGTATTCTTTTTTTATGGTGAAACGTTTATCTTCAGACAAAATCGAAAAAATCAAATTTTTAAGAGAGAAAGGATTCAGTTTACCGGAGATAAAAAAACGATTAAATCTAGCCAACGCCACAATATATCGTTACATTAAAAATATAGAAATTTTACCCAAATATAGGAAGGTCTGGTTTGGAAAAAGAGGTGGAAGTATTAAAAGAAGGCATATTGCAGAAAACAATGCAAAAGAAAGAGCCAGAAGGACTATGCTCTTGGCTCTAGACTAGAATAGCATAAGCTATACTAGTAGTAATGATTGTCAGAGCAAGTAAAATCGGCGATTTCAAACTAAAAAAACTTATTTGGCATTT
>Ga0209542_10021350_pt1 | contig 10156 bp, 12 predicted proteins | sample RifCSPhighO2_01_FD_184028 | JGI IMG/M metagenome (GOLD analysis project Ga0209542, IMG submission 184028) | Soil microbial communities from Rifle, Colorado - Rifle CSP2_plank highO2_0.1 (SPAdes) (version 2) | ecosystem: Environmental > Terrestrial > Deep subsurface > Rock core/Sediment ...
TTTTTATAGAATTCTACGGCTCCGTAAAGGTTGCCGTGGTCGGTCAATGCTATAGCGTCCATCCCCAACGCCTTAACTTGCGCAACCATCTCGTCAATTTTATTGAGGCCGTCCAATAGTGAGTAATGGCTATGATTATGTAGGTGAACGAATTTTGTCATAGATTGCTGAATTTAGTTGGAAGCCTAAAAATTTTAGGAAAATTTATGAGCATCCCGTTTAATTTTGCCGTAGAACGTATATTATAGCAAGAAAAAAATTTGCGTCAGCGAGACAAAGGTTTTATGATAAAGTCACCGCTAAATTTTTCCGGGGTGAGCAGCGGTTTGAATAAATTTATGCACAAACTTCAATTAGGCACTTACGAGCATTACAAAGGCGGCAGGTATGAGGTTACTGGGGTCGCAAAACACAGCGAAACCCTTGAAGAACTGGTAGTTTATAGGGCAATGTATGGAGAAAAACAAATTTGGATTAGGCCGCTAAAGATGTTTATGGAAACGGTTGAGGTGGCCGGCAAAAAAGTTCCGAGGTTTAGATTCGTGGGGGATAAATAAAAATTTATGAAGTATTTAAACGATACGCCCGAAGAACAAGTAGCGACGAAGTGGATGGACGAAGCCGCCAGCGTAGCAGAGCATGCGCTGTGTTTACGTTCAAAATGCGGATCCGTGATAGTTAAAGACGGAGAAATAATCGGGGAGGGGTATAACGCTCCGCCGCTTGATAATTTGGAGTTCCTAACGTGTTTGGACGAATATAAACTGCCTCAAAAATTTAAATATGACCGTACCTGCTGTGTTCACGCGGAAGAACGGGCGATTATGGATGCCCTGAAAAAGAACTCGGAAAAATTAAACGGTTCGCGGCTTTATTTTATAAGACTTGATAAAGACGGGGCGAAAAAAAAAGCAGGTAAGCCGTGCTGTACGGTTTGCAGTCGGCTGGCGTTGGACGCGGGAATTTACGAATTCGTGTTATGGCACGCAGAAGGAATCTGTGTTTATAACATGGACGAGTACAACAGAATTTCTTATCAATATGTTGAAGGCGAAAAATAAATTTATTGCCGGAAAATATATTATCGGTGTTGATGAGGTCGGGCGGGGACCACTCGCGGGACCGGTTACGGTGGCGGCGGTGGCATTGCCGCGCAACTTAAAACTTATAGATTATAGCCCACGACTTAAATTGAGAGATTCAAAAAAACTTACGCAGAAACAGCGTGAAATTTGGGCGGGTTTTATAAAAAGCCAGCCGAAAATCAAATTTGCTATCGCGTCGGTGTCGCCCAAAGTACTTGATAGAATAAATATCTCGCAAGCAGCTAACTTGGCCGCTACGAGGGCGGTGGCTAGGCTTATGGCTGATAGCAAATGGCGAATGGCTGACTGTAGAGTTTTGCTGGACGGCGGGCTGTATCTAAAAAACACAAAACACAAAACACAAAACACAAAAACTGAGTTCAAAGTGCAAAATGTTCAGACGGTGGTCAAGGGTGATGAGAAATTTCCAGCGATTATGATGGCGTCAATTATGGCTAAAGTACGCCGCGACCGGTATATGAAAAAAATGCACAAATTTTATCCGGTCTATGGATTTGATGTTCACAAAGGATATGGCACCCGCCTTCACCGTGACGCGATAAAGAAGTTCGGACTGTCCGAAATACACAGGAGGTCATTTACACTCTGGCCTGCTCTGCCTAAAGCGAGGAGAATTTTTTCTGCCCGCCGGCAGGCAGGCGTGCGGCACCTGCAAATTTGCCCATTAAGCGAGAAACATTTTCTAGAGTGAGCATCGCCTAAAGCGTCTCGGCGACAAAAGCGAGTCGGGGTTTTCGTACAGCACCTATCGAAATTGTCCGCAATTTCAGCCCCGCTTAGACGGGGCTGTTCTGCGGTGCTGGTAGGAAATCCTGACGAACTCCTTGACGCTTGGAGGCGGCGAACGGGAAAATATTTTGAGCGTATTTGACATTTTTTTAAAAAAGGCATACAATAATGTCTTAGAATCGGTATTTAGAATGTAGGCCAAGAACCTTTATTAATCACCTATATTCTAAATACTGAATTCTGCCCACATGGGAGGCGTACCGGTCAAACATCATTCAAAAGGAAAAGTAGGGCGGAGGCGCTCTCATCTGGCCTTGAAAAAGAGGCAGCTTTTGGTTTGCAAGCACTGCGGCGGTCCTAAAATGCCGCACAGACTTTGCGGGCAGTGCGGGAAACAATAAACATACGAAAACATACGAAATTACGAAAATGGAAGTCGGTCTGCTTTCGTACATTCGTACAATTTAGTACTTTCGTAAGATAATTTCGTACATGGCAACCCGGCACCTTGTAAGATCAGTAGTACTTCAATCTCTCTACGAGTGGGACTTTTACCTTCAAAAACACGACTTAAAAAAAATAGTGGAGCGCAACCTTAACGAATTCGCGCCCGGCATTGATGAGCCCGATTTCGCGTGGCGCATTGTGAACAATCTTGTGGAGCGCATACACGACATTGACGACATCATAGTTAAAGCCGCGCCCGAATGGCCGCTTAACCAGATTTCTATAGTTGACAGAAATGTCCTGCGCATCGGCCTTTACGAGCTTTTATATGCCGACCCCAATGAGGTGCCGCCCAAGGTGGCCATCAACGAAGCGATTGAGCTTGCCAAGAATTACGGCGGACCTAATTCCAGCAAATTTATTAACGGCGTGATGGGTACTATATACCGCGAAATGGATAGTGCTCAGGTTAAAGAAGCTGAAAAAGAGGCAGGCGCGCAGCAATACAAGACTTAAATTAACAAGTAATATTTTATAAAGATGGATCTGGAAAGTTTGGAAAATAAATTGGGGGTTAAGTTCCAAAACCCCGACCTCTTAAAAGAATCGCTTACTCACCGCTCATATCTAAACGAGAACCCTTCCTGGTCTTTGCCGCATAACGAACGGCTGGAGTATCTGGGAGACGCCGTGCTGGAACTCGCGGTAAGCGAAAATCTTTTCACAAAATATCCTACCTACGCGGAAGGGCAGCTTACGCTTTTACGGGCTTCGCTCGTCAATTACCAATTTTTATCAAAAGTGGCGCAGGAACTGGAATTGCACAAATATCTTTATCTTTCCCGTGGAGAAGAAAAGGACACCTCCCGTGCCAGGGACGTTATTTTGGCGAACGCGATTGAGGCCGTCATCGGCGCCATTTATATAGACCAGGGTTTTCCACCCGTGGTGTCATTCGTAAAAAATTATATTTTATCAAAGGCCGGTGCGGTGGTTGAGAACGGTCTTTATAAAGACCCCAAGAGCATGCTCCAGGAAATAATACAGGAAAACAAAAAAATTACTCCGGTTTACAAAGTTCTTGGCGAGTTCGGGCCAGACCACCAGAAAATATTTCGCGTGGGCGCTTTTGTGGGCACTGAAAAGGTTGCCGAGGGGGAGGGGCCGTCAAAGCAGGACGCCGAGATTGACGCCGCCAAGAACGCTCTTGAAACTTGGGGCGGTAAATAATCCCTCACTCTTCAAAGATTTAAACAAGTTTCAACTTAAAACAATGGCTATTGTATTTTTTAAACAGCGCGAGATATTATTCGCAGACGCTTCTTTGTCGCGAAGCGACTTATCTTTGAAAAGTGAGGGATGCTAAAGCGTGTTGAGTTGTCAGGCTTCAAATCTTTCGCGGCTAAAACCACTCTGGAATTTTCCAAAGGCATTACCGCCATAGTCGGGCCGAATGGTTCCGGCAAATCTAATATTATTGACGCTGTTCGCTGGCTTTTGGGCGAGCGAGACGCCAAAAATCTGCGGGGCGCCAAAATTGAGGACTTGATTTTTGCCGGAACTCCATCGCGTCCGCGCGTGGGGTTGGCACAGGCGGGGATTTCTTTTGATAACACAGCCGGCTTATACCCGGTGGAGTTCTCCGAGATTTCCATTTTGCGGCAGGTTTCCCGCGATGGCGATTCAAAATATTACCTTAATAAATCGGAAGTGCGCCTCAAAGACTTGGTGGATTTTTTCGCCAAAGCCCGCTTGGGCGCGAAGGGTCTCACTATTATTGGCCAGGGTTCGAGTGATCTCTTTATAAAATCTACTCCGGAAGAGCGACGCGAGATGATAGAGGAAATTTTGGGGCTTCGCGAATATCAATTAAAGAAAGGCGACGCGGAACGGCGCCTAAAAAATTCGCTTATAAATCTGGATAAGGTAACAGCTCTGCTTGAGGAAATTGCCCCGCACCTGCGGACTCTCCGCCGGCAAACGGCAAAGTGGAGCCGGCGTTCCGAAATTGAAGAAGAACTCCGTGACCTGGAGGCGGCTTATTTTGGCGCGAAGCTAAAAGAGATAAAAGATAATTTTGCCAAAGTTGACCCGCACATAGACGCGCTCTTGCGTAAAATCGTTCTCGCAAAAAAAGAACTGGCCGAACTTGCAAAAAAAGTTGATTCGGTTGAAGAGGAGGAACCCTCCAACCGGGATGAATTAAGGGCGCTTAAAGAAGGCCAGTCGGCGCTTTTTGCCAAGAAATCCGCTTTGGAAAAAGAACTTGGGCGTCTTGAGGGCCAGTTGGAGATTTTGACCGCGAGAGGAGAAGAAGAAAAGATTGATGTTTCCGCCGCGTCGGCTCTCATAAAGAAGCTTAAAACCGAACTTGAAAAGTTCTTACGCATGGACTTGGATGGCGTTAGAGCTGTCGTCAAAGATTTGATGAAAGAAATAGACGGCGTTTTTAAAGTTAAAAAATCGGATGGTTTTAACGTTGAGGAGGCGGAAAAATCAAAAGCCAAAATTGTCGCGTCTCTCGCGGAACTGGATCGTGAACTCGGCGATTCAAGGAATAAAGAATCCGAACTGAACTCCGGCATGGAAGCGCGGAATCAACTATTCAGGAAAACGATCACGGACTTTGAAAAGAAAAAGGACGAGGTTTCCGCGCTCACGAACGAAAAGAGCCGTCTGGCTTTTGATAAAGAAAGATGGCAGATAAAACTTAACGACTTAAAATCGCAGGCAAGCCAGTCCGGTCTGAATCTGAACGGGCTTAAGGTGCGGGAAATATTGGCCACCGCGGAGATGGCCGACGCGGAGAGAAAAGTATTGCGCTTGCGCGGGGAGCTGGCTTCTATGGGCGATATAGATGAGGCGCTTATTAAAGAAGCGCGGGAAACAGAGACGCGGCACGAATTTTTGTCGTCCCAATCGGGTGACTTGAAGAAGGCGATAGACGACCTCGCAAAGCTCAAAAAAGATCTGGCTTTCAAGATTGACATGGAATTTAAGTCCGCGCTCACCGACATAAACCGCGAATTTTCCAAGTTTTTTGAACTTATGTTTGACGGCGGGAGAGCGAAGCTCAAGATTGTTCAACCAAGGAACAAGGAGCAGGGAACAAGGAACAAGGAGGGTGTTGTGGAGGCAGAAGGAGAGGAACGAGGAACAAGCAAAAAGGAAAAAGGAGCAGGGGACAAGGAACGAGGAGACTTAGCAGACGAGGAGAAAGAAGAAAAACCCGTGGGGATTGATATAGAGGTGAGCATCCCGCGGAAGAAAATAACCGGCCTCGAGATGCTCTCCGGCGGGGAGAGGAGCTTAGTTTCAATCGCGGCACTGTTCGCGCTCGTGTCCGTAAGTCCACCGCCCTTCTTGGTGCTGGACGAAATTGACGCGGCGCTTGACGAAAGAAACGCCCGCCGTTTTGCTGAAATCCTCAAGGACTTTTCCCAAAAGACGCAATTCGTCATTGTTACCCATAACCGCGCGACCATGGAAGTGGCCGACGTTTTGTATGGCGTCACGATGGGGGAGGACGGGACATCAAGAGTGCTGTCGTTGAAGCTGTAGCATAAGTGAATAACGAATAACGAATTATGGCAAAGAAAAAATTCTTACTACGAGGAGAATATTTGAGAAATATAAAGCCGAAAGAAGAACTTAGCTTTGGAGTTAAATTGCCGTTTAAACAGATCACTTCTCCCAGCGGAACAATCTTCGCGGCGTGGCATGGTCCAAGCAGAATAAATCCTGATTCTACTGGAACCGCTTACTATCTTAGATTAGACAATGATGATCCAATGCCATTAAACATTGATGTCTATTCCATGCGTCCAACAAAAGAACCCAACGTCATTGAAATAGAAGCTGCTCCTAAGCAAACTTATCACTGGGGTCAAGATATTCCGCAATTTATAAAAACCTCCACCCCTAAAAAGTTTATAGATAAAACAAATAAAATTCTTTCAAAAAGATTGGACAAGTGAAAACTTGATTTTTTCTGAATATCCATTATTCTTACAAATACACTAAAAAATACCAATATTAACACTAATTGACACTAATCTTTCGTGTTGGTTCGTGTAGCTCGTCCGCGGGCTTTATTTGTGTTAATTCGTGTTTAAACATATGTTAGCAATCAAACTAAAAAGAGTAGGCAAGAAAAGACAGCCGAGCTATCGGGTGGTTGTTCAGCCCAAGCGATCAAAGGTTCGGGGCAATTACGTTGAAGATTTGGGCTGGTACAACCCGACGACAAAGGAGATCAAAATCTCTGCCGTGAGGGCCGCGCATTGGATAAAATGCGGCGCGCAACCGACGGCAACCGTTAGCAATCTTTTGAAAAAGCAGGGAGCCAAAGCAAAATAATACAATCATTAGAGCCTGCCGGTAGCAGGCATCGTCGCAATGTTATATAATCTGCCCTATAGCGAGGAGAATGTTTTGTACGCCAGCTCCTCCTTCTGTTCCGCACACATTATTTAGCAGCTGCTTTTTCTTTTGTACAGCAACTCTCGGAGCTTCGGCGGCTTGCCCCCACACCAAAGATTTTGGTGTGGGGGCTTGGTTCTGCGCCGAAGCGAGAGCGTAATCATGTGTTTTGCCGCAGGAGCATTAGAACATCCGGTGCTGGTAAAAAGAAAAAGCGGCCAGGCCCCTATTTATAGTTGGAATAAACCGACGGCAGGTGGCGGTAAAAACATTTGACGAGCCGTTGACATCTAATCCGTTTGGGTATATAATATACGCGAAATAAGAAAGGTCGCCAAAAGTAGATATTAGATAAGAAATTCCGAACATGGCAACGACAAAATCAGCTGATCAGGAATTCTTAACATATCTGGTTCAGTCAATTGTGGACCACCCCGACGATGTTGTGGTTGACCGCAAGGTTGACGAGATGGGGGTTCTGCTTTCTTTGAAAGTTAACCGTGAGGATATGGGCCAGGTAGTCGGACGCAGAGGCGCCACAGCCAACGCGATCCGATCGCTCTTGCGCATTGTCGGCATCAAGCACAATGCCAGAGTCAATCTCAAGATCGAAGAGCCCGAGGGTTCTACGAGAAGCCGTGAGCACGAATCAAGAGTGGCGGATCTGAACGTATAGTAGTTTAAAAGTTATATTTTAAATTAAACAGGCACAGAAATTCTGTGCCTGTTTAATTTTGTAAACAAAAAACCCGCACATGGCGCGGGTGGTCTGATTTTGTTAAGGTGTCGCAGCCGACTGGGGCTGATTTCTGTCGAGATTTTCTTCGAATTCCTTTAGCCGTTTTTTAATGCTTCTTAGCTCGGTAACCGTAGTCCAGTTCTCCATGAAGAGAGCAAAACTGCCCTGAACCTTGCCGAATGCATTATCAATCTGAATAAGAACGCCGAGGGTGATGATTCCGGAAAAAAGAGCCGGTCCCGCTATCAGGAACGGTATAATCACCATAACTTGATTGAAGAGGTTGGACCATAAATCAAAGTACCCGTAGTTCCAGAAAAGGCGTTTATAGTTGAATTTAATGCCGGTAAAGAGCTCGCCGATTGCTGGTATTGATCCGTGATTCGCCTTGTCCTCTTCGGCCAGCACGAGTTCTTTCCGGAACGCGGCTTCAACCACCTGGTTGTTGTACTCAAGACCGGGCAGTTTTATTCCGACAAACCAGGATATTACTGTTCCACTGAAACTTATAAAAACAGCGACCCAGACGAGTGATTCCAGGGAGCGGTTGATAAATCCAGCCGATAACCAAATGATTGCCGTAGCCAGAAAATAGCCGATATTGCTTATCTGGCTTTGAAAAACTGAATGCCGCGTTTTGAGCCAGGACACGGCCCGATATGTTAAACGGAATGCTATTAAAATCAGGAAGAAAAACCAGGCAAATTGTCCCACGGTCGTCCCAACTAAAGGAATGGCAATCCCCTTTTTGCTTAATATCCAAAGAATTGGCAGGAAAGCGAAAAGAGTCATGACGGCGCGGGCAACCTGAAGTCCAAGAGTTTCTACTATGCGCGCGAAACGGTACGCATCTTCTTGGAGGCGCTGGCTTTCTCCCTCAATCTTTGCCGAAACTCTGCGCCATCGCGGGAGATAACCGAAGGTAATGGCTTCGCGCCACCAGAGAGAGTAACGGCGGGTGACGTAGTTCGTAATTACCGCGAAAATCGTCCAGGGGACGGCAATCCATGAAAAATCAATAAGTTTTTGCTTGAATTCTCCGAACGTATGCTGATCGATGTGCTGGAGAATGTCATAGAAGCCTCCATACCACGCGTTCATTCTGACCGACATTGAAACCTGCGCGTATAAGAGAAGCAGAAGTAAAAGCCCACCGCCGTAGGCAAACCAAAGCCACTTTTTGGTGGCAAAAAACGCCCTGAACACTTTTTTCTCCGAGGCGCCACAGAGCACCCTTGTTAAGTTTTAAACTTTACCTAATTAGATTTTAACACGCGTGTTACTATCATGTCCAATTTTAATGGCTAGAGGGGTTGAATTTTCTGCTAGGTTAACTACAATTACATTGTTTTATGTTATCTATTAACGATCTCTCAAACGGCAGTTTTGTTATTATTGACGGTGACCCTTATCAGGTGATGTCCGTCAAGCGCCAGCATATAGGGCGGGGCGGTTCCAGCGTCCAGACCAAGTTACGCAATGTGCGCACCACGCAGGTTTTGGACAGGAATTTCAAACCGGCGGATATGTTTGAGGAGGCCGATATAGAAAAAACGCCGGTAAAATTTATTTACGACCACCGCGGCGAGTATTGGTTTGCCGAAGCGGGAAAACGACTTGCTCTAAAAGAAGGCCAGCTGGGCGAATCAGCCAAATTTTTAAAACCCAATATTGATGTAACGGCTCTCAAGTTTAACGGGCAGATTATCAACATTATTCTGCCTATAAAAATTGACTACAAAGTTATGGAAGCCCCTCCCGCGGTTCGCGGCGATACCGCACAGGGAGGCACAAAAGTCATTACTTTAGAGGGGGGTCTAAAAGTTTCCGCTCCGCTTTTTATAAACGAAGGAGATATTGTGCGGGTGAATACTGAAACCGGCCTGTACGCGGAGAGGATGGAGAAGGCGTGACTTACTTGTAGAGGTTTTCTACCAGTACCACAGAACAGCCCCGCCCTTGGATTGGGGCTTTGGACTAAAAAGACCATCCTCTAGAGCGTGGTTGTGGTCTGCTTGAGTTCAATTTTTTGGCTTAAAAACTTTTTTAGCTCTTCGGCGTCGTTTGTCTCAAGCACCAAAGACGTCTCCGGTTTTTGGAGACGCAAACCGAATATATTCATTTCCTGGGGACTCGAGGTCCACACTCGGAGAATCTCTACGCCTAAGTACCGTGCGAAAATATCCTGTCTGGTTTCCACGCTTTTTATGGAAGTATAAAAAACAACTTTTATTTTTTTAAAAAGCGTGTTATTTGTGATTGCTAATCTATCGTCCTCTATGACATAGGTCGTGCGCGTATGGGCAAGGAATAAATATACAGCGATAGGGAAATCCGCAAAGATAAGCAAGGTCCAGAAAACAGCAAAGGCCAGGCTGAATCTTGAAACGATGAATAGCACCGATATATCGAAAGAAACGAAAACGACCATGCCTATCCGGTAGTAGAGCGATCTTATCGGAGGTTTTATCGGCATGCCTAACTGCATTTTTCCATTATAGCAAATCCAGCAGCAAAAATGAAAATAATTTGCGCTGACCGCCTATTTATGTTAAAAATTATGAAGTTTGTTTGATTTCTTAATATGTGAAAACACCAGTGGGGGGCGCGAATCATGCAAGAGAAGCTGAGGCATGTCATAGAGGCACAGCAGTTTACGAGGGAGTGGATTGAAAACTGGCTTTTCCCGCTTGCCGGAGAAATGGAAAGACTT
>Ga0209542_10021353_pt1 | contig 10155 bp, 6 predicted proteins | sample RifCSPhighO2_01_FD_184028 | JGI IMG/M metagenome (GOLD analysis project Ga0209542, IMG submission 184028) | Soil microbial communities from Rifle, Colorado - Rifle CSP2_plank highO2_0.1 (SPAdes) (version 2) | ecosystem: Environmental > Terrestrial > Deep subsurface > Rock core/Sediment ...
AAATTTCGTCGGTTTCCCATTCTCCCTGTAAAATGCCAATCGGCTTTTTATCTTCAAAAGTAATGGTAAATTCATTTAAGGTTCCCATCCGACCGCAGCCGAAAATAACGGCGTCAGCGGCCCTGACTAAAAGAAGATTTCTGCCTGAATAATTAAAACCGGTGTAGATAATCAAATCATGATGGTCTGTCGGCAAATCAAAAACATCAATATGCTCTTTTTCCGTGGCTGCCGGCGAAAGCCCGACCACAATGCCGCCTTCTTCTTTGGCGCCTTTGGCCGCCCAATAAGGAAAACCGGTTGTCGCGCCGTCAACCAAAACCGCGTCGTGCCGAACAATTTCTTTTCCCAATTCTTCGGCGATATTAAACGCTTCCGGTCCGCAATGGCCGGTTTCAGCGGCCCCGGAAACGCAAATTTTATATTTATAAGTCGTGTGGCAAATGTTGTTATTCATAATTACTTATTTATAACACGAATTCCTCCCCCATTAAAGGCGCTGTTGCTTCTATTGCCAAATTATCTTGAATATCGTTAATTAAAGGCAAAGATTGGTCTTCGTCTCCCTGAACGACAAAAACTTTTTTAATTGAATCCCTTTGCGGCCTTAGCCAACTTAAAAGTTTTATTTTATCGGCATGGGCCGAATAACCGCTGATATTTTTAACCCGGCAATTAACCGCTGTTTCTTGCCCTAAGATTTTAACTTTTTTGGCGCCGTCCAAAATTTGCCGGCCCAAAGAGCCCTTAGCTTGATAACCGATGAATAAAATCGCGCTTTTGGAGTCCGACAAATAACGAACTTCGTGATGTAAAATTCTTCCGCCTTGCGACATTCCGGAACCGGCAATAATCACCTTAGGCGGCTTAACGCCGTTAATTTCCTTTGATTGTTCGGTAGTTAAAGAAAAACGAAGGCCGGGAAAATTAAAAATCTCGTCTCCTTTTTTCATTAAAACCAGCGATTCTTTGTCAAAATAATCGGAATTTTGCGAATATTTTTGATAAACATCTGTCAATTTAATGGCTAAAGGGCTATCAATAAAAATCGGCGCTTTTGGAATGCGGCCGTTTTCCGCCAATTCATTAAGTTCATATAAAAGCTCCTGGGTCCGCTCCATGGCAAAAGCCGGTATTAAAACCACGCCGCCGGCTTTCACGGTTTCTTCAATCAAATCTTCCAGAATGTCTTTTCTGATTTCCAAATCCTCGTGGATTCGATTGCCATAAGTTGACTCTATAACCGCGTAATCCGTTTCCGGAAGAAATTCGGTGTCTTTGACCAACGGCGCCGCCACATTGCCCAAGTCGCCGGAAAAAACGATTTTTTTGCCGCTTTTCAATGAAGAAATAGCGATGAAGCTTGAGCCCAAAATATGACCGGCGTCAAAAAATTCTATTTCAAAATTTTTTACTTTAAATTTTTTGTGATATTGAACCGCTTCCCATTTTTCCATTGCTTTATTAATGTCGTTAATTGAATAAAGCAACGGTTGTTTTTTTTCTTCGGCTTCTCTGGCTAAAAGGCCTTCGGAATCGATTAAAAGATGTTCAGCAAAATCTTTGGTCGGCGGAGTGGAAAAAGTTTTTCCGCGAAAACCGTTTTTATAAAGTTTCGGCAGGCGGCCGATGTGGTCAATGTGGGCATGCGTTACCAAAACAGCGTCAATGAATTTCGGATTATAAGGAAAAGGTTCCCAGTTGTTCTTTTCACAAAAACTTGAGCCCTGAAACAGTCCGCAGTCAATAAGAATTTTCACGTTATCTTCTTCCAATAAATAATTGGCGCCGGTAACTATTCTCGCTCCGCCGTAAAAAGTTAATTTCATCCCGTTAGAGATAGGAAATATTATTTCCGTATCGAATTATTTATAAATTATAGCGACTTTATTATAATTAAATCCCGTGATAATACAAATGTAAGGTTTAGATCTCTAACGGGATTCATTTTAACTTAAAACTTATTATCCTTTCGTTAATTTTTTCTCCGTGTTCAAATTTTATCTGAATTATGTTTTTTGGCAAACCTGCTTTGCCGGCAGGCAGGTATTTTTTGATTATTTCCGGCCATTCGATTAAAACGATATTTTTTGGATCTTTCAAAATTTCTTTTAATCCCAAACTCAATAATTCTTTCGCTTTTTTAATCCGATAACAATCTATATGATGGATTAGTTTGTAAGTTTTTAAGTTCTTGAGTTTATAAGTTTTAATTAATACAAACGTGGGGCTGATAACTCGTTTTTTTATGCCCGCGCCGCTTATAAATCCCTGGACAAAAGTTGTTTTGCCGGCCCCTAAATCACCGCTTAAAGCAAAAACTAAGGCGTTAGATGGATTTTTTTTTCTTAAAACCGTTTGGCATAATAATTTCGCCAGTTTTTTTGTTTGATTCTTTGATTTTGTTTCAAAAAACATATATGACCGATGCTAAATTACAAACATAACCCGAATCTACAAATATTATCTATCCAACCATTCCCGCGCTTCCTTAGTCGCCATCCTGCCGCTCGGAGTTCTCTGTAAAAATCCGATTTTCGTCAAATATGGTTCGTAAACCGTTTCTATAACCCCTTTTTCTTCTCCTGAAGCGGCTGACAAAGCGTTAATTCCCACTGGTCCGCCTTTAAATTGTTTAATGATAATTTCCAAAAGATTGCGGTCGTGAAATTCCAATCCCAACTCGTCAATGCCCAGCATTTCAAAAGTTTCAACAACGATATTATCGCCAATCAAGTCCGAATTTTTTACTTCCGCGACGTCGCGCGCCCGTTTAAGCAAACGATTCGCAATCCGAGGAGTAAAGCGCGAGGCCTTGACGATTTTTTCAATCGCCGATTGGCTGGCCCGACAATTCAAAATTTCCGCGGACCGCTGAATGATTAAAGCAATATCCTTATTTTCATAATAATCAATTCTGAAAGTGGCGCCGAAGCGGGACCTTAATGGATGAGAAAGCAAATTAATCCTGGTAGTGGCGGAAACCAAAGTAAACGGCTGAAGCTCCATGGCAATCAAACGGCTTGAAGGACCTTTGCCAACGCTTAAATTAATTTTCCTGTTGTCAATCGCTCCATAAAGCATTTCTTCAACCGCTCGGTTCATCCGATGAGCTTCATCGATAAAAATAATGTCATTGCTTTCCAAATTAGAAAGAATGGCGGCCAAATCCCCGATTTTTGATAAATTCGGTCCGGAAACTGTCCTTAAATTCGCTCCCATTTCTTTGGCAACGATTGTCGCCAAAGTTGTTTTGCCCAAGCCCGGCTGGCCGTAAAATAACAAATGGTCGCTTGGTTCGTTTCTTTTCTTAGCGGCGCCTAAAATGATTTTTAAGCTTTTTTTTATTTTTTCTTGGCCGATATAATCCTTAAGAGAAGTCGGCCTTAAAAGGTCGTCGATAAACCGGTCTTCGGATTGGGTATTGACTTTTGGCATGTTTAAAATAATATAGAAAATTGCGGCTTATCTGCCTATTGACAATTTAATATAAATATGCTATATATAAACACTGGGCCGCTTGGTCCTGTGGGCAAAAGGAATTGTTTTTAGTCCTTTCGGACGATTTGGCTCCGGCTGAATCTATCCTCGGAACAATTCTATCCTCTTTTATTTAACTTTAAGAGCTTTTAACTGCCCACAGAACCAATTGGCCCAGTCACTGCTTCCACTTCCTCAAGCGTCGTAATCCCGGAAATAACTTTCAAAATACCGTCTTGTTGCATTGTTGTCATCTCCTGCTCCAAGGCGAATTTTTTTATCGCTGATTCAGAAGCTGAAGATATTATCAATTCTTCCAATTCTTTATGGGACGAGAGCGCGGTATGCGCGGGATCAATCAGCAATTTTTCGTATTCCGGGTCGTTCAAAAGCAATTCATAAATGCCGATTCTTCCTTTGTATCCGGAATTGTTGCATTTTTCACATCCGCCAGCTGGCGGATTAAAAATTTTTATTTCTTTATATTTTTCCTTGTTTATTTTTTTCGGCAATTTTTCCAAAAACTTTTCTATTTTCCCTTGAAAGATTTTATCAGTTTTTTTAGGAGATTTACAGTTTTCGCAAAGTTTTCTTACTAATCTCTGGGCGATTATTAAATTCAACGCCGGACCGATGCTTGTGGGCTTTACTCCCAGATCAAGAATCCGAGGAATGGCGCCAGCCGCTGAATTGGCGTGAACGGTTGAAAGCACTAAATGGCCGGTAAGAGCGGCTTGGACGCCTATTTCCGCGGTTTCCTTGTCTCTGATTTCGCCGACTAAAATCATATCCGGGTCCTGCCTCATTAAAGACCGCAAGCCGTCGGCAAAAGTATAGCCGGCCTCTTCGTCAACCTGCGTCTGTTCAATACCCTCCAAATGATATTCAATCGGATCTTCAATGGTAATAATTTTAATTTCCGAACTTTTTTTGTATTTTAAAAAAGCGTAAAGAGTCGTTGTTTTCCCGGAGCCGGTCGGGCCGGTGTTCAAAATCATTCCGTTCGGCCTTTTTAATTCAGTTTTTATTATTTCCAAATCGTCTTCCCTGATTCCCAAATCAATCAAAGAAAGATTGATGGCGTCCGGGTCAAGCAACCTCATCACCGCCACTTCGCCGAATTCCGAAGGAGCGATCGCTATCCTGACTTCCACTTTTTTTTGCGGAAACTCCATGGTAAACCGACCGTCTTGCGATTCGTCGGAAACGTTGATTTTTAAATTGGAAAGAAGTTTGAGTCGAGAAAGAATGTGAAGATAAAATTTTTTTTCAATGTTATTGGGGATATCATGCAAAATTCCGTCAACTCTCATCCGGATGTTAATTTTATTTTCCGTTGGCTCAAAATGAATGTCCGAAGCGCGATTTGCCAGCGCTCCGTCAAAAATAATTTCCAAAACTTCCGCCGTATCCCCGCTTGACGAACTTATCGATTTTAAAACTGCGCCCAAATTGTCCAAACCGACGACTTTTTCTTTTAATGATTCAACCTTGACGCTACTGGTAATTTTCTCTTGGTCTTTAGAAATAAATTTATAAAAACCAAGAGCATAATTTAGGCCGCTTAAAGAAACAATGAAAATTTTTAATTGAAATCCTCTTGATTTAAGCTCATTGATTAACTTTTGGGCGGATTCAGCGTTTGGGTCATAAACCACCAGGGCCAATTTATTCTCTTTTATCTCAATGGCCGCGGCCTTGGCCTCTTTAGCGATGTTTTCTGGGATTAAACCCAAAGCTTGAGTGTCAATTGGAGAAGTTGAAAGATTAAAATAAGGAAAATCGCTTTTTTGAGCCCTTCTTTGAGCGTCCCGCTCTTCGGCTTCGCGCCTCATTTTAATTAATTTTTCTTTAATATTTGATTTTTGAAACATATTTTAATATTTAATTGAGAAATCCAAAATAATAAATATAATATAACAAGAAAACAATCGGAATACAATAAATTTGTCCGCTTACGACGCGCTTATAATGGTTTTCCACAATTAATCCACAAATCCCGAATTTTAAGGCATTTGACTAAATGTAAAATTAAAATAGGATGAGAAGCATGACCACCGACCAACTCTGGCAAACAACATTGTCGGAGATCGAACTTCAAATTTCCCGCCCCAATTTTTTAACTTGGCTAAAAAACAGCCAACTCCTTGAAAAAACCGATGACGGCAAAATTTTAATCGGCTTAGCCAATAATTTCGCCAAAGAATGGGTTGAAAACAAATACCATAAAATAATTTTTGAAATTTTAAAAAATTATGACGATTCAATCAAGAAAATTGAGTATGTGGTTTGCGGCGACAAAGTTGTAATTTTCGAAAAAAATAAAGAAGCCGCGAAAATTCTTGATAAACAGCTGGCTTTTTTGGAATTTAAAATTGATTCGGAAACCGGCCTGCACCCCCGCTATACGTTTGATTCTTTTGTGGTCGGCTCTTCTAATGAATTGGCTTTTGCGGCGTCTATGGCCATTGTTAAAAATATCGGGAGAAAATATAATCCGTTTTTTATTTACGGCGGCACAGGTTTGGGTAAAACTCATTTAATTCAGGCGATTGGCAATGAAATTAAAAAGAATTATAAAAATAAAGTTAAGGTTAAATACGTTCATTCGGAAAAATTCGTCAATGAAGTTGTTTCCGCCATCCGCAACAAAAGAATGGAAGATATTAAAAACAAATACCGGAATATTGATGTTTTAATTATTGATGACATTCAATTTATCGGCGGCAAAGAAAGAAGCGAAGAGGAATTTTTCCACACCTTCAACGCTTTATATGAAAACAACAAACAGATTATTCTTTCCTCTGACCGCTCGCCGGCCGCTATTCCGACGCTTCACGAAAGATTGCGCTCCCGCTTTGAGGGCGGAATGACGGCCGACATCACTTATCCCGATTATGAAATGCGCTTGGCGATTATTAAAAACAAACTTCAGGAAATAAAAAATCATTTGCCGGATGAAATTTGCGAAATAATCGCTTCAAAAATCCAAAGAAATGTCAGGGAGATTGAAGGAATTTTAAATAAAATTTTATTTTATCGCGAAGTAAAAAATATCGCGCTGGATAAAAAAATTATTGAAGAAATAATCGGCAATATAATCCAGCAGTCCAATAAAAAAATCAGTTCAGGTCAAGTTATTAAAATCGTGGCGAATTTTTTTGAAATTTTGACCGATGACATCACGAGCCACTCTCGAAGAAAAAAAGTCATTGAACCGCGCCAAATAACTATTTTTCTTCTTAGGGAAATGCTGGGGATGTCTTACCCTGATATTGGGGAAGAGATTGGGAAAAGGGACCACACTACCGCCATTCATTCTTATGAAAAGATTTCCAGGGAAATCAATAAAAACCACTCATTAAATCAAAAAATTATTTTGATTAAGGAAATGATTTATGAAAATTCTTAAAATTTGATTTGGTTATTGATTTTTTTGGTTATATTTAATTATTAGTCGTTTATAAACACAAACAATCGATATTATCCACAAGAAATTAAATTGAGGATTGAGGATTAGTGATTGAGAATTGAGGATTATTAATATTTATCCACAAATCCACATCCACCAACTAAAACAACTACAATTATATTTATATTAATTAGTATAAGTTGTATAACGTTGACAGTTGATTGATTTATAAAAATGAAATTTATTATTCTTAAAAAAAATTTAAAAGACGGATTAAGGGCGATAGAAAAAATTACAACCGACAATTTAAACTTGCCGATATTAAAAAATTTCTTAATCGAATCATTTGATAATAAAATAAAATTATCGGCGACGAATCTGGAATTGGCGATTACCACTTTTATTTCCGGCAAAATAATTGAAAATGGCGGCATAACCGTCCCATTGGGAGTTTTTTCGGCGATTATCAATAATCTGCAAAGCGAAAGAGTGAATATAGAATTAAAAAACAATAAATTATTAATTAAAACGGACAATTACGGCGCGGAAATTCAAGGAGTTAAAAAAGAAGAATTTCCCATTATTCCAAAAATCACCGACGACCAATTTTATTTGGAAATCAACAATTCAATTTTAAAAAACTCTTTAACTTCAATTATCGATTCGGTCGGCGTTAACGCCAGGCCGGAATTCAACGGAATTTTATTTGATTATCAATCAACTTTATTAAAATTAGCCGCCACCGATAGTTTTCGGCTGTCGGAAAAAACCATTTTTAACACCCAATTCGAATCAAATTTCAATAAAAATTTTAAAATTATTATTCCCGCAAAAACCATTTTTGAATGCATTAAAGAACTTCAAAATAATGAAAACGGAAAAACAATTATTTACGTCGATTCAAGCCAAATTCTTTTTAAAACGGAAAACACCGAAATAATTTCTCGTTTGATTAGCGGTGAATTTCCACAATACCAACAAATTATTCCCAGCGGCGCGGAAACAGAAATTCTTTTGGGCAAAAATGAATTAATTAACGCCCTAAAGCTCGCCGGAATTTTTACCGACCGGCTTAATGAAATAAAATTTAATTTTCAAAAAGACCTTAAAAACATAGAAATTTTTTCTCACAGCCAAAGCTTGGGGGAAAATAAATATTTAATCCCGGCCAAAATAAAAAGCAGCGCCAAAAACGCCATTCCGGAAACAATTTTTAATTGGCGATTTTTCTTGGATGGCATAAAAAACATCGAGTCCGAAAATGTTTTTATCGGCTTAAACAGCCCCAACAAGCCGGCGCTTATTAAATCGCCCGAAGACGTTTCCTGGTTTTATGTCTTAATGCCGATTAAGGGATAATAGAGGCAAAAAGATTATTTTGCCGAAGCCATTCCTGGACTCCTGCTTCCCAATTTTTAAACTGGGGATCACTGTCTGGAGCCAACGGCATCGGTCCTAGAGGATCGTTTTTGTCAATATAATACAAAATAGAATGAATTTGACCGTCAATTGCCTGATAATTTCCGTTTAGCATCGGCTTATCAATAATTTCTCCTTCCGATGAAAGCGGTTTATTAAAAGTTTCAGTCGGATATTTATCGATTATAGTAGCCACAAAAGAGTTCCATATGGGCAGGGCCGCTAAAATACTGCTGCCGTGTTTTTGCATTGGTTTTTGATCATTATTTCCCGCCCAAACGCCAACCGTTAAATAAGGAGTATAGCCGATGGTCCAGGCGTCGCGATAATCGTTGCTGGTTCCGGTTTTCATCGCTACTTGGCGGTCGTTAAAAACAGTTAAGTTAAAACTATTCTGATAAAGCCCCTGCCTGGCGCTTTCATCCGATAAAACGTCGTTTAATAATTTGACGTATTGCGAATCAACGACCTGAACCGCGAAGTCGGAAAACGACTCAATGGCTCCGCCATTAACGCTTTCAACTTTTAAAATCAAAGATTGATTATGCTTAACTCCGTCCTGGCTGAAAACCGCGTAAGCGTTGACCAAATCAATTAATTTGACTTCTCCGCCGCCTAAAACCAAAGAAAGGCCGTAGCGGCTGACATCATTGAGGGTGGTAATGCCCAAATTTTTGGCTGTTTGAATCGTGTCGTAAAGATTCGCCAAATATAAAATTTTAACCGACGGGATATTTACCGATTGCGCCAAGGCGTTTCTTATGCTGATTGGGCCGCGGAATTTTTTGTCAAAATTTTCCGGATGGTAACAATCTTCCAAATCGTTTTTAAAATCAACTATTTCCGGACATTCAGGCCGATTGGCCGCGAATTCGGTTGGCGCGTCGAAAATCACATTTTCCGGGCTAAATCCTTTTTTAAAAGCCGTTAAATAAGCGAATGGCTTAAAAGCAGAGCCCGGTTGCCGCAACCCTTGGGCCGCTACGTTAAAATTGCCCTCATTTTTAACGTCAAAATAATCCCGCGAACCCACTAAGGCCAGAATTTGGCCGGTTTTTGGGTCTTGGGCGATTAAAGCCGCGTTTTTGCCTTGGTATAATTCTTCATTGCGCTTGGCGCCTTCGGCAATGACTTGTTCCGCGATTTGCTGTTTTTCCCAATCTAAAGTCGTTGTGATTTTTAACCCGCCTTTTCTTAAAAATTCTTCGCCGTATTTGTCGGCTAGATATTCATAAACCATCATCACGAAATGAGGAGCCTTGATTGAGCCGATATTTTTATTGGCGAACTCTAATTGCGTTGATTTGGCTCTTTGGCGCTCTTCTTCGTCAATAAAATCAATATTTTTCATTTGTTCCAAAACATAATCTTTCCGCTGCATCAATTCATTGGTATGAGAGCCCCACGGCGAATAATACGTCGGCGCTTTGGGAAGGCTGGCCAAAAGAGCGGCTTCCGCCAAAGACAATTCTTTTGCCGATTTGTTGAAATAAAGCCGAGAAGCCGCCTCAATGCCGTAAGTGTTGGCGCCATAAGAAATTTGGTTAAGATAAAGATTCAAAATTTCGTCTTTGGAATAGCGTTTTTCAATCCAATAAGATAAAATCAATTCTCGGATTTTTCTTTCCACAGTGCGTTCCGGCGTTAAAAAAGCGTTTTTGGCAAGCTGTTGGGTGATGGTTGATCCGCCTTGGACAATTCGGCCTTTTAAGGCGTTAACGATTAATGCTCTGATTACCGCCCGCCAATCAAAAGCCGGATGAACGTAAAAATTTTTATCTTCAATGGCAACTGTGGCTTTTTTGACGTAATCGGGAATTTCTTCAAAAGGAATAACAGTTCTT
>Ga0209542_10021356_pt1 | contig 10154 bp, 13 predicted proteins | sample RifCSPhighO2_01_FD_184028 | JGI IMG/M metagenome (GOLD analysis project Ga0209542, IMG submission 184028) | Soil microbial communities from Rifle, Colorado - Rifle CSP2_plank highO2_0.1 (SPAdes) (version 2) | ecosystem: Environmental > Terrestrial > Deep subsurface > Rock core/Sediment ...
TCAAAATAATCCAGATTTTTTGAATACTCTATGAGATAAGGATGAGTTGGCGCAGGATAGAAATGATGATATGTTCGTTCGGCAAGTTTTTTTAAACTTTTTCCGACATAAACGATTCTCCATTTATCACCCGGACGCTTCTCTTCAATAATGTAAATACCGGCTCGCTTACTAAAGGTATTCATAAAGGTGGTAATTTTTCGACCATCTTTAGTGAATTCGTTTTTAAACGGTTTTTTAAATTGAAGAAGGTTGATTGGCAGCGGTTTTTTTAGGTCTTTCAAAAATGGTTTTAATTTTTGATAAGAGCTGTCGTAAGGAATTTTGCGCAGTTCTTGCTTAAAATTTCTCCTCAATTCATAAACATTGTTCCGAGAGGAAAGGACAAAAGCAATAAAATAGTTTTTACCTTTTCGTTTTTCAATAAAGCGAATAGCCGCCCGGTAAAGACAATTTAACCCGATGCCAATGTAAGCGACTTTGCCGGAGTTCCTTACAACAACATAAAATCCGCTTTTATTAAAATACTCGCGAAACTGCCACTTAATTTTCCCATTTTTCTTTTCAAAAGGTTTTATAAATTTCAAAGAACTGACAATCGGCAGTTCTTTCTTGATTGTCGGCCCTGAAACAGAGCCAACATTGCCATTTAGCAAAAATTTAGCTCCGTTCATAGTTTTTGTTTTTAGAGTTTTGTAACTATCCTCATTTTACTTTTTAGAGTTTCAAAGTCAATTAAAAAACCGAGCCAAAAAGGCTCGGTAATTCAAAAAAATAAATAATTATTCCCAACTATTCCAGCCAAAAACCGCTTTTACCTCTATGGTTCTTCTAACTTGGCCGTTTTCAGAACTGTCCCAGCAATATTCTTTGAGAAGGTTAAGAGTTTTTTCTTTCTTCTCGGTTGGAACTAAATTCCAAATGCTCACTGACTGGAGATAAAGCAACGCCTGTTCTGGAGTAAATAATTCAGAACAAATAAAATGCTGTGTTTGGATATCTCTGAAACCCGACTCATCAAGAATGCGTGCCGCATTATAATCTTTTTTTATTTCCGGCAATTCCTCACCAACAGCATCTTTGATAATTTTACGAAACCCGTTTTTAAAACCATCGGTATCGTTTTTGTTCACCACAAAGAAAAATCCTTCTGGTGTTAAAACGCGCTTAATTTCTGAAATTGCCTTCTGGCTGGTAAACCAATGAAAAGAACCGAACGCGGTGATGGCATCAAAACTGGCATCTAAAAAAGACAGCGCTTCGGCATTGTCAACGCCATATGTTAAACGCGATTCGCCTCTATTTTCCGGATGAGCCGTTGCCTTTTCGAGCATAAGCGGGTCTTTGTCACAGCCAACAACAAGAATATTATGATTGGCTAAATTTTCTTCCTGTAATTTTTTGAATATTTGTCTAGTTGAGATGCCTGTGCCACAGCCCAAATCAAGAACGAAACATTTTCTTTGGTGTTTAAAAAGTGCCCAGAGCAAATCAATTACCTCGGAAGTGTATTTTTGTCGGGCAAGTTCGTACTCTTCGGCTAAATTGCCAAAATTACCGTAACCGAATTTTTTCTGTGTTTCTGTCATAAATTGAGTGTTTTTATTATTATTTATTATTTTATTTAAATTTAAAGATCTTAGAATTTACACAAAAATTACCATTAAAGATGTCTTTTGTAAAGTTAGACTGGAAAATAATATTTTCGAAGACGGAAGCATGTTATAATAAAACCATGAAAACAAATAAGAAAAATAAAATTATCCCACTCAAAAAAATACAGTCCGTTATCGGCAAACCGCCGCGTTTGGAAGAAGCGGCTTATTGGCTCGGAACTAGAGCGCAGAAAAAACCTAAGCGTGGGAGCCGAGTACGCTCGCTAAAATCGCTACGCCGGAATCAATTAAAGACTTCGAGATAACAAGCGGCGGTGTTATAAAAAGCGTATTGTGAGCGGTTTCTAAAATTAAACCCTTCTTTTCGCAGAGTTCGGCAATCGCCTCGGCTCTTCGTAAATCCGGCTGTTTTGTTTTTTTATCTTTTATAATTTCAATACCAAAAAGCAGTCCTATTCCGCGCACTTCCCCGACAAACTCAAATTTTTCAAATTCTTTTAATTGGTCAAAAAAATAGCCAGAAAGTCTCTTGGCATTTTCCCAAAGCCGTTCTCTGACAATCAAATCAACATTGGCATCGGCACCGGCGAGATCAAAAAGATTCCAGCCAAAAGTAGAATAAAAAGGGATGTTACTACTTCTTTTGAAAATTTCTTCAGTAACAAGAGTCGCGCCAAGCGTGCCGTAGCCACCAGTCAATCCTTTGCCTAAACAAAGAATATCTGGTTTAAGATTCCAAAGCTCGCTGGCAAATAATTTCCCACAGCGACCGAAACCGGTAGCAACTTCGTCCATAATAAATAGAATATTATATTTGCGGCAGATTTTTTCTATTGCCAGATAAAATTCTTCCGGCGGAATAATTGCACCGGCATTTGTCCATACCGGCTCGCTGATAAAAGCAGCAACGTCGTTACGAGAACTGGCAAGTTTTTCAAATTGATAAATTACTTCATCGGAAGAAACGTCTCGAAAAGAATTCGGCATCGGCAATTTAATTATGCCCGGCAGACAAGGCGCTATTTCTGATCGGCAAGCATTGCCAACCGAAGCCGCGCCGTAAGTGTGACCGTGATAAACATTATCTATGGAGACAATATAAGGGCGTCCAGTTGCGGCTCGAGCGCATTTAATCGCGAATTCAACCGCCTCCGAACCAGAGGTGCATCGAAAGGCTTTATTTAGTTTTTTATTCGGCGCAATACTGCAAAGTTTTTTCGCAAAATTCTCCCAAGCATCATCGCGGAAAAACGGTGGAACATATAAGCCATTTCGGGCGGCCGTTTGCAGTGCGGTAATTATTTCTTTCCGGCCATAACCGACATTAGCCACACACCAGCCCGCCAAAAAATCAATATATTTAATACCTTTTTTATCAAACAAAAAACAGCCTTCGCCACGAACGAATTTTAAATCACGAGAATAATGATCGGACAGATACATAGTTAGTAAAATTCAAAAAGTTTAGGTTATTAAAAATTGCTTGCACTTTCGTTATTTGCCGATTTTTCACCTTTGGAAGCACTTTTGGTCGAAATTAACAAAAAACCAACTAAAAGGACAACAATAAATAGAGTTAGGTAAATAAATTTACTCATGCTTATTATTATACGCCACAAAATAACGCCTAAAGATAATGCTGTGGAAAACCTGCTTGCCTGATTGTTTTAACTTTGCTACGATACTCGCTAGTGTATAAATTAAAGAAAATCAAAGAAGAAGACTATTTTTCAAAAAGCCCTTGTCGAGGGGCTTTTTGTTTTTAGTCAGAATTATTATTAGCTTATTATTAACTTATTAATTTTTATAAACCATGACAAATAATTACATAGGTGAAAAAGACATCAAGACTTTCAGTAGCATTGTAAACAAGCTAAGGCAGTTTTGCCTTAACAAAGGCTTTGTCGAAGCGCACACGCAAGATCGGTTGAGTATTTTAGCCGCCTGCGAAGATCCAAATACAATCGCCGCTTACAATTATGCCGGCGAGCTTTGGCCACTGCCCCAAACAGGCCAGATGTGGCTCGAATATGAACTTTTAACAAAGCCGGAATTACCCGGCATTTTTTGTGTCAGCACGAGCTTCCGCAATGAGAAGAACCCAATCCCGGGCCGCCATAAAATAATTTTTCCGATGTTCGAGTTTGAACTAAAAGGCGAAATTGATGAGCTTGAGAAATTTGAAAAAGAGCTTCTTGAATATCTCGGCTTCGGCAACTCTCCCGACTTCTGCTACAAAGAATATGACGAATTGAAAAATCATTATGGCGTCAGCGAACTTGGTCATGAGCATGAAAAAAGAATGTGCGCTGATTTCGGCAATGTTGTCTTCTGTAAAAAGTTTCCAAGCTACACTTCGCCCTTCTGGAACATGAAAAGACTAGGCAAAGATTATTCCACTAAAATTGACGTAATCATAAACGGCCAAGAAACAATCGGCAGCGCCGAACGCAGCACAAACCCAGATGAGATGAAAAACGAATTCTACACAATCAGCGGAGGCGGGTATGCGCAAAAGCTCTTTGATCTGTTTGGTAAAAAAAGAGTTGAACGTGAATTAGAGAAATTCCTCTCACTTAACTTCTTCCCAAGATGCGGAGGCGGCATCGGACTGACGCGCTTGATTGAGGCGGTAAAACAATTAAGCTAAATCCCGATGATGCTTTTAAGTTCCGTAAGCGCTTCGGGAAATTCAGTAAATCCATCGGCGGCAATAACATGGCCGGCATTGTGAACAACCACAATTTTTGGATTTAATTTTTCTTCAAAAATTTTCTTGCTTTCTTCGAACGGCACAAATGGATCGTTGTTGGAAAAAATGGTTGTTAATTTGGTTAATACTTTTTTTAATTTGTTAAAATCTATCGGCGTTTCAATCCAAGGTCGGGCAACTTCTTCCACTTCTTTACTTTCTAAATTTATAACATTAAACCACGGGGCAACAAAAACAGCGCCACCAACCTTCTTTTCTTGTCCCGCGAGAAAACGCATAATTGTTTGGCAAGCAATGCTATGACCAACAAAATAAGTATTTTCATCGACTGATTTAACTGTTTCCTTCAAACGGCTAACCCATTTACTAATTTCAGGAGTTTCTGTTTCGGGCATATCGGGAACAATGGTTTCAAATCCTAATTTTTCGCATTCTTTTTGCAACCAAGGAAACCAGTCGCCCTTTGAACTGCTATCCCAACCATGGACAATAACAATAGTTTTTTTCATTTAATCTAAATTAACGATGCCAATAAGGCTCATTTTCGTCTTTACTATAAAGTTCTTCGTTCCTGGCAAACCACTCTTCAACCGGCTCTTCTTTATAGAACCACTTGCCCTCTTTTTTAATCAAAAGCGCCGGATTGCCGATTTTGTATTTATTAACAACCTCTTGTTTTTCTGCTTCGAGAGCTTTAGCCGCCTCATCTTCAAAATTAATTTTTATTTGTTCATCCATAATCTTATTATAACAAAATTGAAGTTTATTAATATTAAAGACTGATCTCGTTATAAATATCATTAACTAGTCGTGGTAATTTAACTTTCATTCGCTCAAGAATTTCGGTTTCCGATTTTATATTAAAAGGAAGTCGTTCTATTTCTCTTTCAGTCTTTCTAATATTTGCTTCTGTTTCCTCCATTTTTTCATTATCACCTGAATAGTTTTCTAAATCATTATACAAGCGATTTCTTTCTATCCTCAATTCTTCTCCTCTTTTATTAGACAAGTACTCTACCTGATCAACTCTTTCAAATAAAGGTTTCAGTAATTTATTGATTACTTCAATTTTTTCTCTAACCTTATTCTCTTTTAAAAATTTTTCTTTTTCTTTTGTAGCAGCAAATGATTTATCAGCTAATTCTTTTTCAAGCTTTTTTAATTCAGCATTATTTTCTAATATTGCCTCCGCCTTCTTCTGCAATTCTTCCATTTCCTTTTCTTTTTTATTCCACTCTTCGGTCCCGTATTCGAGTTCGTCAAACATAAATTTATCAATCGCGTTTGATTGGTTTATTAAATCTACATACTCTTTGAGTTTAGAGTTGCTATTATAATTTGATTCAGCCTCTGCTTCTTTGACCAAAAGCGTATTGTATTTATCTACTAAAAATTCTTTGAATTTATTAGCTTCGTCAAAATCAGCAAAGTTTTCATAAAAGTTATCTTTGTCTAAAATAGCCTCAAACTTATTTTCTTTTAATTCAACTTTTTCCATATTTTTAGTATACCAAACCTATACCACTTCTTTCAATTTTACCGAAATTAAACTTTTCTTCTGGGGTGCCCGGAGAGAATCGAACTCTCGATACCTCTTCCACAGAGAGGAGTTTTACCACTAAACTACGGGCACCATGCACTGGCCATTTTACTTAGAAATTGCCGTTCTGGCAAATTTAAAAAAAGGCGGTGATTATAAATATTGCTGTTGAAAGGCCGGCTGAAACAAGACACCAGCTGCACCATTGTTTGAGGACAAATGCCTGAACAGCGGTTAAATAAACAGAGAAAATGAAAGCAATAAAAGAAAGGGCTGCAATAATAAAGCTGAAGCTCTCGCTTACATAAATAAACAAAGAGATGAAGTAGCCAACCGCAACTAAGCCGTAATAGAACATGCCTAAAATCTCAACCGGGAAACCTAAAAATTTTGCATACTTGCTTTCAACCACGGTATTGCAATCAAAACCAATCGGGCAGGTTAAACGCTCTGTGTAGAGCTTTGAGTGGCGGATATAAGCGGCAATGCTAAATCCAGTTAGCCCTAAAATAATCAAAATAATTTTTATTGAAAGTTCCATTCTGGTGCGCAGGGGGAGATTTGAACTCCCATAGGATTGCTCCCGCTACCACCTCAAGGTAGTGCGTCTACCAATTTCGCCACCTGCGCATATTTTCTATAATACATATTTTATTCATTCTTCTCAAGCCTTTAGTGTCTACGAATTAATCTTTCAAAACAAAACCCCATATTTGGGGTTTTGTTTTATTTATTTTTTATTATTCCGCTTCTTCTGTTTTTTCTTCTGCCTTTGTTTCTTTTTGAATAGACTTCATTTTTCGGCGGACTTCTTTGGCGGCTTTTTCTCGGACGTAATAAAGCTTACTGCGGCGTGTTTTGGCCTGGCGGATTGTCTCAACACGATCAATCATTGGCGACCAAATTGGCCAAACGCGCTCGACACCGACCCCTTCAGTAACTTTTCTAACTGTAAAAGTTCCACCCGATTCAAAACCGTGCTTGCGGGCAATAACCAAACCTTCAAAAGCCTGAAGGCGAATTTTGTCTTTTTCCTTAATTTTCTGCCAAACGCGAATGGTATCGCCGGAACGGAAATCCCATTTCATTCTTTCTTCAGTATCAACTGGTGTAAATTTCACTTTTTGCATGTCCTCTAGATTAACACAGCTATTTGATAGAATCAAGCGCTTTTTTAAAGTCAGGCGGCAAAGGCGCCTTAAATCTCATTTTTTTATTACCCGTCACAAATTCAATAGTTGCCGCATGAAGTGCCAATCGATTAATTTTTGGTAAGCACTTTTCCCCGCCATAAAGGGCATCGCAAGCGACGGGATGATTGATATAATTAAAATGAACACGAATTTGGTGAGTTCGACCTGTTTTAGGATAAACCTCAACGTGGCTCCACTTATTGTTTTTGTTATCCGTAAATTTTTTCAACACCTTATATTCCGTCACCGCTTCCCGAATCGTTCCTCGCTTACCGCGGCCGGCTGAAAACTTTCCAAATTTCGGACTCCGGCCGATCGAAGCGCTTATCGTTCCCCGCTCTTCTTTTAACCAGCCCCAAACAATGGCCTCGTAAATTTTTTTGACACTTCTTTCTTGAAACTGATTTTTAAGTTCTTCAAAAGTTTTTTGATTTTTTGCAATTATCAAAACACCAGAGGTGCCGCGATCTAAACGATGAACAATGCCCGGCCGAAGTTCAGGTTCGTCACCGACTTTTTTGATGCTCGGATATTTTTTAACAAGCCAATCGACTAAAGTTTTTTCTTTTGTCTTACCATCAGAATGAACCATAAGCCCGGCTGGTTTGTTGATAACTAAAATGTTTTTATCTTCGTGGATGATTTTTATTTCTTTTTTATCTTTCGTTTTCATTTAGTATATATAATACACCTAATCGGCGAACTTTCCTTGAGGTCTTCCGTTCCTAGTCCTATTAGTGTATAAATAATAAATATTGCGCGATTAGCTCAGTTGGTAGAGCAACTCTTTTACACAGAGAAGGTCGCAGGTTCGAGTCCTGCATCGCGCACCAGTAGGGAACTCATCGGTTTCGAACGAACTAAATGATTTCGAACGAACTAGCTCTGTTCTTCATTTCTCTTCAAAAGACTGGCAAATTCCTTTTGGACTTTTTCAAGCTTGGGATTTATCACAAACTCGCAATACGGCGCATTTTTATTTTTCGCATAATAGTCTTTATGATAATCCTCCGCATCGTAAAACTTTTCTAAAGGCTTCACTTCGGTCGTCACGCTCTTCCCTTCTTTAACAGAATCATTAAGTTCTTTAATATATTTTTCCGCTTCTTTCTTTTGCTCTTCACTGGTATAAAGAATAATAGAACGATATTCTGTGCCAACATCAGGCCCCTGTCTATTTAATGTTGTCGGATCATGAGTGCCAAAAAAGACCGAAAGCAATTCTCGAAAAGAAATAATTTTCGAATCAAACTTGATTTTAATAACTTCAGCATAGCCAGTCGCGCCAGAAGAAACTTCTTCATAGGTCGGCTTGTGTCCTAAATCTTTTCCACCAGCATAACCGGACATGGCGCTTTTTACCCCTTTCAACATTTTAAAAACAGCTTCTGTACACCAGAAACATCCACCGCCAAATATTGCTGTTTCAGTTTTCATAAATTGCCCCCGCGAGGAATCGAACCTCGAATTACTCCTTAGAAGGGAGCCGTTATATCCATTTAACTACGAGGGCGTATTTTGCTCGGAACACTGTTTCGTAATTTACAATAATATTACTAAAATACCAAATAAATCAAAAGTCCGATAATGACTATCGCGATGATTGAGAAAATGTTGAAATATTTGTACACCACTTGCGCAATTCGTGGGCCAAAAAGAAAAAGCGCAAAGCCTTCGGCGAAAAAACGCCCGCCTCGGCCGACAATCGAAGCTAAAATAAAAGTTGGCAGATCTATTTTAAAAAGCCCAGCACTAATTGTAAAAACCTTATACGGAATTGGCGTAAATGCAGCCGTTAAAATTGCAAAGAAAGCATTGTCCTTAAAAAGCGTTCCAACATATTCGACTTTGTCTTGAAGCTCGTAGAGGCCTACTAACTTTTGGCCAATCAATTCAAAGAAAGCAAAACCAATCAGATAACCAAACAAACCGCCGATAACCGAAGTAATGGTTGTCAGCAAAGAATAAAAGAACCAGCGCTTCTCTTGCTTGGCCAGCAAAATTGGAATCAATAAAAAATCCGGCGGGATCGGGAAAAAAGACGACTCCGCAAAAGAGAGTAGGCCGAGCCAAAATGGCGCGCTTTTAGTTTGAGATTTTTCAATCAACCAATTTTTTAGTTTTTCCTTAATTCGATTCATTTTTATTTTTATCAAGATATCTTTGCAAAATTAACGCCGCGGCCTTATCGTCAAAAAATTCTTCTTTTTTAGAAATTCTTCTTTCGGTTGCAATCGGCTTTTTTGCAATCGGTCCGCGCCGAGCCAAAGCGCTCGTTGAAAATTCTTTTTCTAAAATTATCTCAATCCCAGTTTCCTTTTCTAATTTTTTCTTAAAATTCAGTATTTCTTCCATAACCGGATTTGGCTCGCCAGAGAGCGTTAGCGATTCACCTAAAACAATTTTTCCAATCTTTTCTTTCTTGCAAATTTCTCTGATTTTTGAAATCGTCTTATTGTCATTCAATAAAACCTCTCTTGGAAAAGCGATTTGCCCACCCTCATCGGAAGACGCCAGCCCAATTCTTTTTGATCCGTAATCAATGCCTAAAAACTTCATTCTTCCATTATACTATGTTATAATTGAATTTATGGATTTTCTTTTAACAAAAAACTTAATAATATTAGCAATTCTTGTTCTTTGGGTCCTGCCTTGGAAAGGTTACGGCATGTGGACCGCGGCTAAACGCGCTCACAAAGGCTGGTTCGTTGCCTTACTTGTTTTAAATACTTTTAGCATTTTAGATATTATCTATATTTTTCTAGTTGCTAAAAAAAGCTGGCAAGATATCGGCAAAGACCTAAAAGGCTTCCTTGATAGTTCAAAGAAAGAAAACCCGCCAGCAATATAAAGTCTTTAGAAAATAAATCTGGGTGAGGTGGCTGAGCGGTCTAAAGCGGCAGTCTTGAAAACTGCTGTATCCGAAAGGGTACCGTGGGTTCGAATCCCACCCTCACCGCAATTTTTCGAAAAGGGTTTCTGAACGCAAATCTGGGTCGGCGCGAAGCGCCGTCTGTTCTGCATTCCCCCCACAAAATCCTGATTCTGCAAGGATTCGCCACGCTCCGCGTGGCTCAAAAAGTACGGTTCGA
>Ga0209542_10021358_pt1 | contig 10152 bp, 9 predicted proteins | sample RifCSPhighO2_01_FD_184028 | JGI IMG/M metagenome (GOLD analysis project Ga0209542, IMG submission 184028) | Soil microbial communities from Rifle, Colorado - Rifle CSP2_plank highO2_0.1 (SPAdes) (version 2) | ecosystem: Environmental > Terrestrial > Deep subsurface > Rock core/Sediment ...
GATCGGGGAAGATAATTCAAGGTTGCTGGGAGCGCTTTTAATTACCAAATTGCAATTGGCGGCCATGAGCCGGGTTGATATTCCAGAAGAAGATAGGAAAGATTTTTATTTGTACGTTGATGAATTCCAGAACTTTGCAACCGAATCTTTCGCCAACATTTTATCTGAAGCCCGCAAATATCGTTTGAATTTAATTGTTGGCCACCAATACATTACCCAAATGGATGAAATTGTCCGTGACGCGGTTTTTGGAAACGTTGGCACTTTGGCGGTTTTTAGAGTTGGCGCCGAAGACGCCGAATTTTTGGAAAAAGAGTTTTCACCTGAATTTACCGCCGAAGATTTGGTTAATTTGCCAAAGTATAACATTTATTTAAAGCTGATGATTGATGGAATAGCCAGCCATCCTTTTTCTGCACAGACACTGCCTCCGCCAATTCCGCTGAAAGATTCAAACAGGTCAAAAATCATAGATGCTTCACGAGAAACCTACGGCATTAAAAAAGAAATCGTTGAAGAAAAAATAACCCAGTGGACCGAAAGCGGCAACGATGCAATGTCAGCTCAAAGTTCAGGCAAGCCAAAAATTATTAGCCAAAAACCGGCTGTTTTGGGTGTGCCAAAGGGGAATTTAAGCCAAGACGGCCAGACAACTTTATACGATGCCATTTGCGATAATTGTGGCAAGCCGACAAAAGTAGTTTTTGAACCGCAAAAAGGCAGGCCGGTGTATTGCAAGTCATGCATGAAGAAAATGAAAAGCATGGCAGCGGCAACGCCCTCCCAATCTTCTCAGGGTACGGTCAAGATTTCAGAAGTAAGTGAAGAAAAAAAACAAAATGTGCCCATAGGAAATGTTTCTTTTAATCCATCGCGCCAAAAATCTGAAAATTCTATGTCAGTTGCCAAACCGGCCAGGAGAAAAGAAATAAATTTATCAGAGCTTAAAAGAGCGCTTGATGAATCATTAGCCGCCCAACAGGGCGAGCCTCGCCCAGATTCTGGCCGGGAAAAAAAAGCAAAAGAAGAACCAATTAAAATTGAAGAAGAAAAAAAGAGCGGTGATTTGGAAGATAAAAATAAAGGCATAATCCAACCCGGGCAAAAAATAGAATTTTAAATGAACCCCCACACCATAACGAGTTTTGATTTTTACATGCAAAGTTTTAGTGGGGTACATAATTAATAGTACTAATTTAATCACAGCGAGCCGAATAATTATCAAGATTGAAAAATCTTGAAATAATAAACTCGTTTGGTGTGGGGGTGAAGTCAATAAAAGATTTTAACGTTAAAGATAAAAAAGTTTTGGTAAGGTGCGACTTTAATGTGCCCCTGGATGTTGCCGGGGGCATTTTAGACGACTTTAGGATTTTAGCCGCTTTGCCTACCATTAAATACTTAATTGAAAAAAAAGCAAAAGTAATTTTAATGAGCCACTTGGATCCGGAAGACACATTATTTGTCAATCCTAAATTTTCTTTGCAGCCAGTGGCAAAAAAATTATCAGAAATTTTGGGTGTTGAAGTTGCAATAACAGACGATTGTATTGGCCAAGACGCAGAAAAAAAAGTTGGCGAATTAAATGGCGGACAGGTTTTACTGCTGGAAAATTTAAGGTTTCATATGGGTGAATCTCAAAACAGCGATGAATTTGCCAAAAATCTTTCAGCGCTTGGAAAAATTTACATTAACGAAGCTTTTTCGGTCTGTCACCGGACTCACGCATCAATTGTCGGCGTGCCAAAATACTTGCCGCATGGGGCGGGGCTTTTATTGGAAAAAGAGATTGAAAATTTAAGTAAAATTTTAAAAAATCCCAAAAGACCTCTTGTGGCAGTTATTGGCGGCAAAAAAGCAGGCACAAAAGCAAAATTTATTGAAAATATTTCAGAAATTGCGGATGCGGTGATAGTGGGGGGATTGATAAAAAAAGAAATAGAAGAAGAAAAATTAACTTTCAAAAATCCAAAAAAAATAATCAGCCCGGTTAATGATTTGCAAGCTTTGGATATTGACGAAAAAACTATAGAAATTTTTAAAGAAAAAATCCTAAAAGCAAAAACTATTATTTGGAACGGGCCCTTTGGCCGTTTTGAAGATGAGAATTTTAAAAATGGGACTTTGAAAATAGCCAAAGCAATTGTTGAAAGCAAAGCGTTTTCAGTGGTTGGCGGCGGCCAAACCGTTGAATTTTTAAGAAAAGAGGGTATGATTGATCAATTTAGCCATGTTTCGACGGGAGGAGGGGCAATGCTGGATTATTTAAGCGGAGAAAAGTTACCAGGTATAGAAGCACTAAAATGAACAAAATCAAAAATCTTGAAGAAGCGGCGGAAAGGATAAAAAAAGCGGTCCAAGAAAAGGAGCGTATTATTTTGTATGGCGATTCTGATTTAGATGGTATTACTTCGGTGGTTATTTTAAAAGAAGCTATTAAAAGTCTAGGTGGGGAAGTTGACTTGGTAATGTTTCCCGATCGCGAAAACGATGGCTATGGAATTAATTTAAGAGCTTTGGAATTTTTAAAGGATAAAGTTCCTGCACTTTTTATCACGCTGGACTTGGGAATTGGAAATGTAAAAGAAATTGAATTAGCAAATCAAATGGGGTTTGAAGTAATTGTCATTGACCATCATGAGCCGTTGGATGCTTTGCCCGCTGCCAAAATTATTGTTGACCCAAAACATGGGGGCGATGATTCTGGCTTTACTTATTTGGCAAACGCCGGCCTGACTTTTAAACTGGCAAAAGAAATGTTGGGAGATGACTTGTCTTTAAATTCGGAAAATAGTTTTCTTGAATTAGTTGCGCTGGCCACCATTTCTGACATGGTTCCTCAAATCGGTGAAAATAAAATTTTTATTGAACAAGGGTTGCGGTCGTTGAAAAATACGTTTCGCCCCGGGTTGCGCGCTTTTTTGGATATTTTAGGAGAGGGCGATGTGGCCGCAGGCGGATATATGAAAGTGATTTCTTCACTCAACGCCGCTGAATCTATTAATTTTATGAATGAATCGTTTTTGCTTTTAACCGAATCTTCGCCGGAAAAATGCAAAGACATGGCAGAAGGATTAATAGGCAAAACTCAATTTAAACAGCAACAAATAAAATCAGTTTCAGAGGAAGTGGCAAGACGTTTTGCTAAAAGTCCAGATTCACCGATTATTTTTGAAGGAGATCCGGCTTGGCGGCTGGGGGCGGTGGCTTCTATTATTGCCCAAAAATATGAAAAACCAACTTTTATTTATAAAAAAATGGATACCGAGTCGTGCGGATCGGTCAGAAGCTTAAAAGAAGACCAAAATTCCGTGGAGGCCATGAAGTCCTGCAAAGATTTGTTGATTACTTACGGAGGCCATGCGAAAGCATCCGGATTTCGCGTAAAAAACGAAAACCTTGAGAAATTTAAAACTTGTTTAGTAGATTATTTTAAAAAAAGATAAAAATGGGAAAGTTTAATTTTGATGAAGAAAAATTCGAAAAAATAAAAGAAGAAGCCGAGAAACTTTATGAAACTTTTGGTTTGACTTATTGTCCTTATTTTGCAGATAAAATATCGTTTAATGCAAAAGGACTTCGTCATCTTAAGTTCAAGTCTGATCAGCAAGCTCGTTCTAACAAAGACCAGTATACAAGATTAAGCCTTGTATACCTTGCGCCAAAAATACTAAATAAGTCACATACACTTCAAGGACTTTGGCAAACCAAACGATTCGAACAGTATAAAACAGAAGGACAATGGAAATACACCATGAAAGAGGTAAATTTTTATGAATTTATTGCAGTTTTAGATAATGTACGCGTTAAGGTTATTATAAAAGAGGTTTTAGGAGGAGAAAAACATTTTTGGAGTATAATTCCATATTGGGGTATCAATAAAACTGGAAGTAAAAGAGTTCTGCATAGTGGCAACCCTGATCAAGATTAAACTAAAAAATACCGCTTTTGCGGTATTCTCTAGTGACGCTTGGCTACAGCTTGGATAGCCGTGACAGGGCCAAGGCCCTCCAAACGTCAATTTAATTTTATGCCTTTAAGTATACCCTGTCAATAGGGTATTTTTTATTGCATCTATTGACATGGGAATACGGATTTGCTATGCTGATGTTATATATTAAATTGGTGTAATAGTAATCTTTAATAAATGTAATTATATAAATGGCTTTGCCATTTATATAAATTAATCACTCGGTCGGAATATGAAAATAAAATTTTCATATTCCTCCTTCCTTCATAATTATGAATCAAGAAGAAAAGAAAAATAGGTTTAAAAAGTTAGCCGTTTATAGGACAAACGAGGTTTTAAAACGCCTTAAGGTTCTTGGTAACTGTGCTAATAGAAGTGCTTATGAATATAGTGAAGAAGATATTAAAAAGATTTTTAGTGTCATCGATTCTAAAGTAAGAGAAGTAAAAGGAAAATTTCACTTCCCAAAACATAAAAAATTTGAGTTATAAGCTATGGCAACAGATTATCATTTTGGTAAAACAGATGGCGGTGATGTCGCGGGGTTTAATGACCCCGTCGCTGCAAATTTTGCATACGAAGGAAATCTCACGGACAGTTTGATTAGAGAGGCCATTCAAAATATTATCGACGCTAGACTTCTTGGAAAGTCGCCAGCACGAGCGGAGTTTGATCTCAAGAATGTGCCAGTTAAATCATTACCAAATCCTGAACGACTAGAACAGATATTTAGAAAGTGTGCTGAATACGCTGAAAAAAGAAAGGTTGTCCCCGCGGCAAAACATTATAAGTCGCAAGCAGATGTTTTAAAAAGTGGTGCGAGTGTTCCACTATTGCGTATTGCCGACTACAATACTTGCGGTTTAACTGGCGATACTAATGATGGCCGCTGGTTTATGTTCATGCGAGGTGTTGGATTTAATGCTGGTGAAGCAGGGGCTGGAGGCGCATTTGGATTAGGTAAGGGGGCTTTCTTTGCTAATTCACTCTTTAGAACTATTTTCGTTTCATCCGTTACGGACGATGGAGTTAAATTTGCCGGTAAGCTACGCCTCCTGTCATTCGACCAAGATAACGAGTTGATGCAAGGTAACGGAACTTTTGGACTTCCTGGACAATTCCCCATACAGAACAAAAAGGATATCCCAGAGATGTTTCAGAGACGTGATAAGGGCACTGATATTTGGGTTGTTAATTTTCTAGGTAGTAACGATTGGCAAGATACGATCTGTCGCTCAGTTTTGGGTTGGTTTTGGCCATCAATACATTGGGGCATTCTTACTGTAAAAGTTGGCGATAAAGAGTTTAATGCTATAAATTTGCGCGAACGGATGAGTGAGTTTTTTTCGCCAGACGAGAAAAAATCTTTTAAACCACATAATCCATTGCATTTTTTTGATGCTTACACCAACTCCGAGAAGAAATTGACTGAAAGTCCTGATGTGCTTGGAGAATTTTCTTTCTATGGTCGTACTTCTGACGACTTACCATATCCAAATAAAACTGCACTTGTTAGAAATACTGGCATGATAGTCGACTTCAAAACGAGATCATCTCACCTAACAAAATATGCAGCAATTTTTGAATGTAGGAATAAAAAAGGTAGTGAGATACTTCGGAAGATGGAAAATCCCGCACATACAGAGTGGGATTGGCATAATTGGAAAGACGAACATGGACATCATGTTGAGGATGGAAAAATTGCTTACAACGAACTGGAACTTTTTATAGTTGGTGGGTTGGGAGGTCTGTTGTATGCTCCGGTGTCGCAATCAACAAGCATCCCGGGTTTGGCAGAACATATTGGCGTACCAACAAAAGAAGGGAGCAGTGCAAATATCGGTGAGGCAAAAAATCAAGTCAAAGAGGTGGTAGAAGAAGAAACTGGCATTGAGATTGGCTCTGATATAGAGGACACAGCAAGCTCATTTCATACAATACGACCAATCAGAGTCGCACGATATATAAGAGTGCGTACAGAAAACCCGCCGATACCTCCAGGCCCCCCTACCCCTCCAAGATCATTTGATGTACCAAATCCGCTACCGGAACCTGACGACAAGGGTAAATCTGTTAAATCCCAAGAATTGGAGAATGCAACTGCACGATACATTGTAGGAAATAAAATGAAAGACGGACGGATATATCGTGTCATTATTCACACCGATAACAAAAAAGAGAAACCCGTAGTTCGGATTAGATTATATGCTCGCGGAGACGATGGAAGCGATGAGCTACTTTCCATGTCTAATGTCGTTGGGGAAAGAGGAACAAAAATATTTAAGCTTGGGCAAGAATATTGTGACTTTTCTTTGGACGATTCAGGGAGCGCATATCTTTCTGTTCAGTTAAAAGAACCATGGATTGTCGCCCTAGAACCTAATTTACGAATTTTGCCATGAACATAACTTCGCATTATCCTTGGCCAGTACTTGGTGATGGTGATGCCATTTCTGGCACATACTCACCAATCGTTGAAGTCAATTTAGGACCGGATACTATTGTTATTCGTGGTAATTTTAATTTGGATAATAAGACAATCCAAGACCTGATAGATAGTAAGCAAGCAAAATATGTATTGCAAATTACATGCATTGCTACACACTTTCGCCGATGCCATCTTTTTACAGATAGCCAATTCGAGGTTTCTGTTCCGGCAGTAGATCTTCGAGGCGTCGTCTCCTTAGGATATTTTGCCGTTGCAACAAAAGATATTCCAGATTACGCAAACAATATGGCTCATTCTGATTATGAGGGTGCCACCGTCAATCTTTTTCCGGGCGATATTCTTGCTGATGGCGGATTGGAAAAATTTGACGCCAAAAAGAGATATGCTGGAACAAGGAACATTTCTGATTTTCTCGAGGTAGTCCGTGACCCACATCTCTCTGGTCCGATGACTGTAGAACCAAACCAAGATAAGATAATCGTTAGATTGCCTAGTATTGATTATGACAAATTAGCAATTTTCACAGGATCAAAAACAGAAAAGTTAAATTCAATAATTCAATCGGGCGTTGCCTTTCCGGCCATTCTCATTGCCATGCAATATGCTTTTGAGGCTCCCGAATACCATCAGCAATTTATGTGGTTCAGTGTTCTGAAAGAACGCGCCGAAAAAGCCAATATTGAATGGAGTAAAGAAAATATTTCTAACATTGTGCAAACTATATTAAAAAGACCGGTCGAGCGCATGTTATCAGGATTAAAAGAAATGATAGATGAGCCAGAAGATTAAAATTATGGAACGTATTAAAGTATTTACTACACCATTTCTTCAAAGACTGGGCCAAAGGCTCCAGAGCGAAGATGTAATCCGTGGATATGTTGCGGGCAAAGCCCCAAATTTTTCTGCGTCCGATATTAAAGATACCGTTCTTGAAATTGAGGAATTACCAAAACTTGATGCCGATCTTACCGCATTTGAAAATGCGCGAACTCTTTATGAATCGTTGCGCGGATTAGATCGTACTATGGCATCGGATCAACGACTGTGGGCATGGCTAGCTCATGTACCATTCATGGACTATATGGCGAAACGATGGCCGGTTGAAGATCAGCCAAAAGAAAAACGTGCACGATACATTACCCAACACTGGTTTGTAAATACACAGACAACCACAGCGTATTTACGCCATGGTATCGCTTTACTTTGGTGGGGAGCACATATTACTTACGATGAAAAAAGGGAGGACCCCTTTGAACTTACGCGAGAATTTTTTGCGCTTTATGAGTATACCAGGCAGATAGACGGCTCTCTTGGTAAATCTGACTCATTTGTTCATGTTCTGCTTGATTTTATTTCAAATAATCCAAAATATTTCGAACAATTCAAAGAGGATAAAGTTCGTGCGCTAATGCGTCGGTTAAATTTTGTCGGGGCATATAAAATTTTACCAGCATTAAATAACAAAGATATAAAAAATATTATTTCTGAGTTAATAAAAGAATAATATAATAAGTAGATGAAACACATAATTATTTATACTGACGGTGGGTCGCGAGGCAATCCGGGTAAAGCGGCGATTGGCGTGGTTTTTTGCAATGAAAAGGAGGAGATTATAAAAAAATTCGGGGAATATTTGGGAGATAATTTGACCAATAATGAGGCGGAATATCAAGCCGTCATTTTTGCGTTGAAAAAATTTAAAGCTTTTTTTGGAAAAAAAATTGCGGAAGTCAGTGAAGTTGAAGTGCGGAGCGACTCTGAGCTTTTGGTCAACCAAATGAATGGAAAGTATAAGTTGGAAAACGAAAAAATACAGAAATTTTTTATAGAAATTTGGAATTTAAAAATTGATTTTAAAAACGTAAAATTCAAAGCCATTCCGCGTGAAAAAAACAAAGAAGCGGACAAATTGGTAAACGAAGCATTAGACGGCGAGTCCAGCAGCCAAAAATTGTTTTAGATTAAAAAACTGTAGTCGTGTATTTATCCAACGTTGCATAAACGCACGACGTAAGTTCAACAAAAAAATCGTCCCGATTTTATCGCGGACGATTTTTTTGTTGGATTAGCAAGGCCGTAAGCCGAATTCTGTTTAATGTGATTATCTATCTGTCCTCGATGTTGCCATCGGGATCAAGCGAACTACTTTTAACAGATTTTTGAGATGAAACCCAAATTTCTGCTTTGTTCTTGCGCCCAATAAGGATTTAGCCGTTTCATTTTGGCATTTCTGCCAAACTTACCTTTTCAGGTACCTTAACCTTTCGGTCTTGGCGTCACTGTTCGCACCTCGCATCTTACGATGTATGGCTGTTAGCCATTATTTTTTTAACCTCCTTTCGGAGAGTGGGTGTTCGGACTTTCCTCCCCGCACTCGCGTACGGAGCAATCACTCACCTTGCTAATCCATGATTACATTAGCAAGTTTTAACGCTATTGTCAATAGTTGTAAGGTATATAAAAAAAGATTAAAATAAGTGCATGGAAATTTTGCCAAAACCAAACAATGGGAAAAATTTAGTGATTGAAGTTGACGGCAGGAAATTTGCCCGCTACCCCGTAAAAACAAAACTAATCACTCCCGAAGACAAAGACATTTCAGTAATTATTGCGGAGTATGTTAAAAAATATCTTCAACCGGGAGATATTGTTTTTGTAAGCGAAAAAGCAGTGTCTATAACACAAGGCAGATCTTACCCTTTGCAAGCGATTCAGCCAAGCTGGCTGGCTACATTTTTATCAAATTTCGTGACAAAAACGCCCATTGGAATTGGACTTGGATCTCCCCAAACCATGCAACTGGCCATTGAAGAAGTTGGTGTTGCCAGAATTTTAGTGGCTTCTTTTATTGGCGCAATGGGTAAAATGATTGGCATTAAAGGATGGTTTTACATTGTGGCCGGGCACGGAGCGCGTTCAATTGATGGGGCGGTGCCGTACGCTTTGCCTCCTTACAATACATATGTTTCAAAGGGGCCAATTGACGCAGATGAAGTTGCCGAAAAAATCGCGGCAAAAATAAATGTTAAAGTAGCTATTGTCGACGCCAACGATTTTGGAATAAATATTTTGGGTGCAAGCCAAGGAATAGACAATAAATTAATTGCAAAAATAATCAAAGACAACCCTTTGGGCCAGTCAGACGAACAAACGCCAGTTGGCATCATCCGTGAAGTAAAAGAGCCCGTTGTTGAAAAAATTTTACCGTCTTTGGTGGTCAGAAAGGCGGTGTTGGAAGACCTCCAAAAAATTACCGTCATTGCCAAACTTTTGCATATAGACATTCCCGGTTTTGTTTGGGATAAGCCGGAATACATCGCCCGCCAAATTGATAATGGAGAATATTTTGTCATAGACAAAGAAGGGTCAATTGTGGGCGTTATGAGCATGCGCCAAAGAAATCATAAAATGCACATTGAAACATTGGTGGTGGATTATCAATTCCAATCAAAAGGTTTTGGGACGCTTTTCATTGAATTTGCCAAAAAAGTTTCCCTTCAAAAAGGTTTTAAAACCCTGCACGCTTATTCTTTCATTGATTACAATATGGAAAAATTTTACTTAAAAAAAGGATTTACGCGGCTTGAGCATTTTGGATATTATAACAATCACAAGTACTACTGTTTTGAAATGAAATTATAAAAAGCGTACACGACATGATCCGCAAATTTTTAAACACGCAAACAAAAAGCATCAGCTGGGCCTCTTTAATTTTAGCGGCGTCTTATTTATT
>Ga0209542_10021360_pt1 | contig 10152 bp, 12 predicted proteins | sample RifCSPhighO2_01_FD_184028 | JGI IMG/M metagenome (GOLD analysis project Ga0209542, IMG submission 184028) | Soil microbial communities from Rifle, Colorado - Rifle CSP2_plank highO2_0.1 (SPAdes) (version 2) | ecosystem: Environmental > Terrestrial > Deep subsurface > Rock core/Sediment ...
ATGATCTATACCTAACCAACAAAAAAGATATCTCAAAAATAACCTCCATAGTCAAGAAAAAATTTGAGATAGAAGTCAAGATTTCTAGGACTCTTTACGGCAGAAAAGACGGGAGAGAAGTGTATAGGACAACAGCATTGTTGAGATTAAAGGAATAGGTTTATAAAACAGGTATTCTAAATCTGATGTATGTCAAGAAAAAAAGAATTGCAGAAGATGCAGGAGCAGCTGGAGACAGAAGTTAGCAGGGTAAAGCTTCCCAGAGATGATCAGTCATTCGGCATTGTAGATCAAAGATTGGGGGCATCAAGGATGAGAGTCCGCTGCCTCGACGAGAAAACAAGAATCTGCAGAATTCCAGGAAGATTAAAGAGAAAATTATGGGTCAGAGAGGGGGATTTAGTCCTGGTAGAGCCTTGGGAAATGGGGGGGGATGAGAAAGGGGACATAATCTTCAAATATCGCCCGAGCCAAATCGAATGGCTCAAGAAAAAAGGATATCTAAAAAAACTTGAAGACATTGAAGAATTCTAGATGGCAGAAATAAAAATACCGAAGGCAAGAGTCGCGGTCCTTTTGGGAGTTAAGGGAAAAACAAAGAGAAAAATAGAAAAAATTACTAATATTAAATTAAAGATAAATTCTCAAGAGGGTGAAGTTGAAATCTCTGGAGGGCCATTAGAAGTTTATCAGACAGAGCCGATAATAAAGGCAATAGCCCGCGGCTTTAATCCAGAGATCGCTTTAATGTTAATGGACGAAGAAAACTCCTTCGAGTTAATTGACATCAAGCAGTATTCGGGAGGATCGAAGAAGAAAATAGAGAGGATGAAATCAAGATTAATCGGAGAAAAAGGAAGGTGCAGAAAAACTATCGAGGATATTGCGGATGTTAAATTATCAATTTTTGGAAAAACCGTCGGCATCATAGGAAAAATAGAAAACGTGCATTTAGCAAGAATTGCCGTGCAGGATATATTAAGAGGAGCTCCTCACGGCCCAGTTTATAAAAAATTGGAAGAGAGAATTTCTAAAATTGAATAAGACAAAACTTTATTAATTCTTAACCAGTATTAGGATATATGCATAAAAGTATTTTCAATCACTTTATAGATGATTTAGAAGTAGAATATGAATACCACCCAAAAATATTTTGGATTGTATTTTTTATTATTGCATTACTATTTATAATTATTCAGTCTTATTTGGCTATTCCAAGAACCATGGGTAAATTAATTATTGATTCTCTTTTTCCGATATTTATTGTTTTATCTATCATATTTATATTTCTAAAACCAAAAAACAGGAATCTTTTATTAATTGGGATTTTATATTTAATTTTAACTTTCTTAACATATCATTCTACTTTAATTCCTAAGCCTTATGGAACCTTTTTCTTTCTAGTAGGAATATGGTTGATTGTTGATTGGTATAATTATAAAAGATACAGAAAAAGCATATTCTCACAATTAATTTCTGGAAATTATTATTTAGCATTTGGAATTTTTTTATCAACATTTATATTTGGTATAATTACCGAATTGATAAATTTGCCATTTCTGATTTGGAATTATAATATTCCTATTCCTTCTTTGGCTAGTTTTGGCATGCCGGCACTTATTTCTGCTTTTGGGTGGACCCCATGGGTTCTCTCAATACTAGCAATATTTTATCCTTTTACCTTTAAGAAACCAAAGAGTAAAAATAAGACAAAACTTTATTAATCCCTCAGGTTTCCAGAAAATTAATGGTAACAATAGCAGAAGAATTAGCAAAGAAGCAAAGAGAAATTTCAATCTCAGAATTTTTTCTAAAAAATCGTCACTTACTCGGTTTTGATAATCCTACTCGTGCTTTGATGATGGTTGTTAAAGAAGCTGTTGATAACTCTCTTGATGCAACTACTGAAATGAAAGTCCTGCCAGAAATAAAAATCGAGCTTAAGCAGGTTACTGAAGATAGATTCATAGTCATTGTAGAAGATAATGGGCCGGGGATTGTAAGGCAGCAAATTCCAAATATATTCGGAAAGCTGTTGTATGGAAGCAAATTTCACAGTCTTCGTCAAAATCGCGGTCAGCAAGGTATTGGAATTTCAGCAGCAGTTCTCTATTCGCAATTAACAACCGGAAAATCTACAAAAATTTATTCAAGAGTGGGTCCAAAAAAGGCAGCGCATTATTTTGAACTGCAGATAGATACCCAAAAAAATGATCCGAATGTATTAAAAGATCAAGAAATTGATTGGGATAAAGATCATGGAACTAAGATTGAGATAGAAATAGAAGGAAGGTATTTGAAAGGTAAGCAGAGCGTCGATGAATATATTAAAGAAACAGCCATAGTAAATCCCCATGCTACTTTTATTTATATTAGTCCAGAAAAAGAAAAATTAGTTTACGAGCGAGTAACTGAAGAATTGCCAGTAGAGACTAAAGAAATAAAACCACATCCCTATGGGATAGAACTCGGGCATTTGATAAGAATGCTGCAAGATACTCGTGCTAACACCATATCTGGTTTTTTACAGTCTGATTTTTCTAGAATAGGGCAGCAAACAGCAAAGGGGATATGCAGCAAAGCTGACTTAAAAGCAGAGGAGAAGCCAAAGAAATTAGATGGCAGACAAATTGAAGCATTATTCAAGTCACTGCAGGAAACTAAAATAATGGCGCCTCCAGGTGATTGCCTAAGTCCGATTAAAGCTGAATTGCTGGAAAAGGGATTAAAAAAAGAGATCAATGCTGATTTTTATGTTACCTCGACGAGGCCGCTCGCTGTTTACCGAGGGATGCCGTTTCAAATCGAAGTTGGGATTTCTTTTGGCGGTGAGATAGAGAAAGAATCGCAAATTAGGTTGATGAGATTTGCTAATCGTGTTCCATTGCTTTATCAGCAAGGCGCTTGTGCAATCACAGAAGCTGTTACAGATATGAATTGGAAGCCTTATGGATTGCAGCAGTCAGGAAATAATCTCCCGACAGGGCCGGCAATAATCTTAGTGCACATCGCAAGTGTGTGGGTGCCTTTTACAAATGAGGCAAAAGAGGCTATTGCCCATTATGACGAGATCATTAAAGAAATGAAATTAGCATTGCAGGAATGCGGAAGAAAACTCAGCATCTATATTCATAAGCACATTCGGGCAGCAGAGCAGCGTGATAAAATAAATTTATTCGAAAAATATATTCCAGAACTAGCCAGCGCATTAAGCAACTTAACAAATAATAAAAGAGATCCGATACAAGAAAGGCTGCAGAAGATATTAAAAAAAGAGCTTCCAACTTTAGAGGCTGAAAATGGCGCAATAGAAGAAGATGAGTCAGTTCAAAATATAAAAGAACAGGAAGGAAATAAAAAAATAAAAAATGAAAAAAAAGAAAAGCAAACAACCCTTAATACTAAAAAAATTAGGAGATAATGTCCTAAAGCAGATAGATAAAGGAAAGAATCCTAATATCATAGTGCCGATAAGGGCTTTAAGCAATGTAATTTATAATGAAAAGACAAAGACTCTGGAATTAGGGAATAAAACAGCCGCAAGATACTTCTTTAACGTCGCTCACGCAAAAAAATTTCTGCAAACAATAGAGGTAGCTTCCATCCTAAAAAAAGAATTGCTTGATACAGATAAGCATGAGCATCTTAGGGGAGTTTTTTACATGGCTAAGAGAACAATTCCTGAAACAGATATTAATCTAGTAGACGACCAAGTGGAGTCTGATAAGATCATTGAGGACTTGGAAGTCATTACTGGGTTATCAAGGGAAGAGCTCCATGTTTCTGCAAATAAGATGGGGAGCATGGTCGGAAAGCTAACAGTAGTTGATAGCGGAGATAAAATAGACTGCTCGAGGCTTGGTAAAGGTGGTTATTCCATCCCTTCAATCACAGATGAATTAAAATTCAAAAAAGTAAATGCAAGATATGTTTTATATATGGAGAAGGCGGCTATATTTGAAAGACTAAACGAAGATAAATTTTGGCTGAAAAATAATTGCATCTTGGTAACTTCACAAGGCCAGACAACTCGAGGAATAAGGAGATTATTGCAAAGATTGGCAGACGAGGAAAAACTGCCGATATATGTTCTTTGCGACGCTGATGTCTATGGAGCATACATTTATTCTGTTGTAAAATACGGCTCTATCGCACTAGCGCACGCAGCTGAAAGGCTGACAATTCCAAGTGTTAAATACGTCGGGATTACAATGGACGACGTCGTAAAATACGATCTGAAAAAACAGATAATCAAATTGGACGATAAAGACCTGGCGAGAATAAAACAAGTCTCTCAATATGATTGGTTTAAAAATAATAAAGACTGGCAGAGGCAGTTTAAATTAATGAAAGAACTTAATGGAAAAGTAGAAATCCAGGCTCTTGCTACAAAAGGAATTAGCTTCATCTCTGAAAAATATCTCCCAGAAAAAATAAAAAACAAGGAATTCCTAGACTAAACTCCTTAGTTCCTTTTTACTAATCTCTTCTGCTTCTCTGATTAGTGAGTTCATGAAGCCGATTTTCATAACTTCCAGGTCTTCAATTTTTTCAAATAATCTATCTTCCGTCAAGGAACCAATCATTAGTCTGCTGCAGATATCAGAAACTTTTCTAATTTCATTTCTATAAATGCTTTTTATCTTGTTAATATCCTCGATGCCAGCCTCTCTAGCAAGGGCTAATACTCTGGAAGGATCATCCATATCAATAATTTCTCTTTTCTGAAGCCTGTTTATGGATAATGCCTCTTCACTAAGTCCTCTTATCTTCGCCATATACGGTCTATATTCATTCTCTAAGAATCCAGGAAATTTCTTTTTGAATAAGTTGATATAAATCTGGGGAATAATTCCATCTTCTATATAACGGGGATTATGTTTTAGGTTCACTAGAATGTCCATTATGTTCTTGAAATCTTTCTTGTTTGTTATCTGATATCTTTCTCTAAGATTTCTGTTACTTAACATGTCCAATACTCTGCTTAAGAAAACCACCATCTCTTCAACATCAAATCCAGATAGTTCTTTAGACATATCTTTTTGGGGGATTAATCTTGATAGTTTAATCTGATAGCCAATCCTCTCAAGAATAGCATCTTTAGTGGATTTATAATGAGCTGGATTATAATGTTCCAGGTGTGTTGCTTGTACTGAAAGTCCTTCTATCAATCCTTTTTTTTCCTCGGCAAAGTGTTTCAATAGCAAGAAAGCGTCTACCAAAGACAGGTTAGAAGAATCCTCCCTAAACTTTGCTACTAATCTATCTATATCCATAAGAAAAAGAATGTTGAAGTAGCTAATAAATTTTTCTTTAATATTTAATCTTTAAGCGATGAATTTATAAGGTCTTTTATAGAGGATTAAGACATGCTTTTAACATCAGATAAACAATCTTATCTTGAAAGAGAGTACGGGTCTCTGCTTGATGATAGATTATTAGGCAAGGGGTCATCTCCCGATAATAATTATGATGTGGTATCTGCAATACATTTAACTGAAGACCAAATCAGAGCAATAAACAAAGGGGTAGAGGCGTATGAAAGATACAGGCATTTAATATAAGATGTCTCAATTAATTGAAGTAATAAATAACTATCTTGTAAAACTTTTTTTCTACCTGAAAGAAGGCAGCCAGGAGATGGTTGGCGTCGGTGAAAATTTCAGAGTATTTGGCTATCATGATCCAAGAACTGCAGAGATAGTCGGATTAAATAGGGATTTCGCAAAACCACATGAGCAATACCAAACATTATGTCATGAGGTCGGGCACGGGGTTCGCCCCAATGATTCTGAAACAATGAGAAGGTATGGAGACTCGGTAGGGGATTATGGTTTTTCTCAATTAGAGTACGAGTTAGCAGTATAGAAACATTTTTAAGAGAATTTTGACTTTTCATTTCTATGCCTCGGTAGCTCAGACTTTAGAGGAGCAATAGGTAGAGCACGCGACTGTTAATCGCGTGGTCGCAGGTTCAAGTCCTGTCCGAGGCGTTGGGGCTGTAGCATAGTCTGGCTGGTGCATTCGACTGATAATCGAAAGGTCCCAGGTTCAAATCCTGGCAGCCCCATTCTAGCAAGAATTTCAAACAAAATATCTAAGCTCTCTAGACGATAATTTTGGTACCATCCTCGATTTTTTTCAATGAATCAGTATCGCCGACGATTTTTCCAAAAATATTTACCTTACTAGCTGCTCTTGGTTTATCATTTTTACTTGCAAAGGTTCTTCCAAAGAAAATACAAAAGGCATTTCCATCAGGCCAATAAGCCACGTCGCCAACCTCAACCTCTTCCCTTCCCTTCTCCTCTCCAAGATGCACAGGAATGGAAAAATAAACCTCCCCTCCCCATGTTTTAGCAATAGCAGAAAAAGGCAGTTTCTCAAATATTCTTTTCGCAGTATAACTCTCATTAAGCTCAGCTTCAACTTTAACGTTTCCAGATTTAATTTTAATCTTCATTTAGAAATACCTGAAACCAAATTTTTTAACCAATCAACTAAGTCAAATACAGCTTGTCTATTAACAAACCATAATATAATTAATATAATTACTATCCAGAGAATTATTCTTGCAAAAAGGCCATGATGCACCTTCTTTAATTTGTACCCTCTTAAGTTTCCAGGCAATTTTGTTGCTGAACCCTCACTCATTAGCTCACCCTCAATCCATCCCTCATTTTTTTATCAAGTTTAACCTCTTCAACTTCAGTCCTTAAATATTTTCCATTATAAATAATTTTCCCATTTTTAGAAACCAGTTTTAGCATCTCAAAATCTTTTATTTCTATAACATCTTTCGCCTTCTCTCTTAAGTCAATAAAAACTCTTTCTCCATTTCTGCTTTTTGGAGCAGTTAGCAGAGATAGTTTTTTTCCGTCAGAAATCGCAAGCAGCATTCCCTGGCTTTCAACCCCACGAATCACAGCTTCTTTTAAGTTCTTAAATAAAATTATTTTCTTTCCAATTAATTCTCCTTTTTTATAATCTTCTTTAATTCCAGAAACAATCTGAACATTATCGGCAGTCAGTTTACCCAAATCTAATTTCATAATATACAATTTGTCAGCATTCGGATGGTCTTTTACACCTTTTATCTCAGCAATTATAAAATCAAAGTCCTCAAATGTTAATTTATCTTTTAATCTAACCTCCCCAGTTGGCGGATTTTGGACATCAATTTTTTTAAATAAAATCCCTCCCTTCTTAATTTTATACATCTTAACAATTCCAAATTTACAGTCCTTTAATTTACTCCCTTTTACTTTCAGTTGAGCATTAATCTTTTCAGAAGTTCCAGGCATAAATGGATACAGCAGGATTGAAATTATTCTTATTGATTCTAATAAAGAATACAGATGTCTTTCCAAATCCTTGTCTCGTTTATCCCATAATTTTTCTTGGTTAATATGCCGGTTACATTCTCTGACAAAGCTCATTATCTCATTAAGGACATTATGCAGTTCAAATTTATCGACGAATTTAGAAATTTTATTGACATTTAATTTAGAGGATAATCTTCGGTCAACAGCATACCTCTTAATAGATTTGAAATTTCTTTCAGATAATCCCAGGATTCTTGATACCAAATTTCCAAGCTCATTAGCCAGTTCATTATTTAATCTTTCTCTTAAAGCCTCTTCTGAAAAGTCTCCATCTTGGCCGAAGGGAATCTGTCTCATAAGGAAGTATCTAAGGGAATCAACACCATATTCTTTTACAAAATACTCTGGAGAGATGACATTCCCGAGGGATTTCGACATCTTCTGTCCATTTACAGTAAAATAGCCATGAACAAATAACGATTTTGGAAGTTTGTTATCCGTCGCTAAAAGTAAAGCAGGCCAGATAGTCGCGTGTACCCTTAAAATATCATTGGCCATTAGCTGAACATCCACAGGCCAGAATTTCTTGAATTTATTTTTTGCTTTTAATCCAGTGATATAATTCCAGAATGCATCGATCCAAACGAACACCACGTGTTTTTTATCAAAAGGCAGTTCAATTCCCCAGTAAACTTTTTCTTTTAATCTCGAAATAGAAATATCTTTCAACCCGCTTTCAATGAATGAAATTATCTCTTTCCTTTTTCTTTCTGGCAGAATAGAATATTTTCCAGATTTAATCAAACTCAAAAGCCTGTCTTGAAATTTTGAAAGTTTAAACAAATACGCCTCTTCTTTTCTTAGCTCAGGTTTTCTATTATGGAGCACGCATTTGCCGTCTACAAGGTCGCTTTCAGTTAGATATTGCTCACAACCAACACAGTAATAGGATTCATAATATCCTTTGTAGATATATTTTTTCCTATACAACTCTTGTAAAATCTTTTTAACTTCTCTTTCATGTTGTTTATCCGTTGTTCTGATAAAATTATCATTGGAAATATTTAATAATTTAAAAACATCTTTAAACTCATTTGCGATTTTATCAACAAATTCTTTCGGCTTAATCTTTTTCTCTTCAGCAACCTCTTGTATCTTCTGTCCGTGTTCATCTGTTCCAGTCAAGAAAAAAACTTCATTCCCTTTTAATTTATTCCACCTTGCCAATACATCAGCTGCAATTGTCGTATAAGCTGAACCCAAATGGGGGGATGCATTTGTATAGTATATAGGTGTTGTAACATAAAATTTTTTCTTAACCATCTCTTTTAATCAAACTCCGTACTTTTAAAAACTTTTGAAATGCGCCTTGCGGGAATTGAACCCGCATCCCCGGCTCTTTCTGATATCTTATATCTTGGGAAGCCGATATTGTGCCATTCAACTAAAGGCGCAATGGGTCTGTCCGGATTCGAACCGGAGATCTCTGCTGAGTGAGAGCAGTGTTTACTAGTTTCCTCATAGCCACTAGACCACAGACCCTAATAGCCCCGCCAGGATTCGAACCTGGGTCCCAGCCTCCAGAGGGCTGTATCTAAGGTCTTAATCTTTGCAAGATTAATTTGACCGCTGGACCACGGGGCTGTTAAATATTTTTATACGTTTCAAATGCTTCTTATTTGAGAATCCGACTTCTTTTAAATATTTCTTTATATCTTCTTGTCTGGAAATAAAAAATTGTCTATTCATAATGATTTTAGAAGGATAAAATCCAAGTACAATTAATCCTTTCCTAGTATCTTCTAACAATTTTGAATTATGATTTGTAAAACTTATCCTTATTAAATTCTGGTCCTTATTAGACATTCTAAAAATTGAACCGTCTGTATCCATAAGTCCCCTTATACAAGATCTTAAGAATTTCTTTTTACTAAAAATCCATTTCGGAATAGTTGACTTATTTCTGATCTTATCTCCTTGATTTATCCCCATATTAATAAAAAACATAACGAGTTGTTTGCTATAAACATTAATTGATCTTTCATTTTTGTTTTTTACAGTTATTATTCTCCCTTCCAAATTAAAAATATCTTTAATAAGGTTTTTTAGATATACTGAATGATAATGTTCATCTTTCTGTTTATCTCCAGTAATCCTGATACTATAAACCCCTACCTTTTTACCCTTCTTATAATAGTTAATATTTCCATCCCCCAATACAGAACCAACAAATTCTGACAATTTTTCATCTTTTTGTGGAGATTTCAGCTTTATCAATGAACCGCTGGAATTGCTACCCCCCTTAGACCTTCCCCAATTGTCTTTTAATCTCTCAATGATAAACATATCAAAATTTTTATTGGAAATTTTACAAAGCCCCCTATAAAGATTATCTGAAAGAAGCATTTTTTCATTTTTTAATTCATTAGATAAATAACCTCTATTTATGTTAAGTTTCTTGGATAGGTTATCCCAAGGTAGCATTCCTTTGGATAATAAGATAATTTCTTTCTGTTTCCCATTTTTAAGTCTGATTCGCATATAATTTAAACGTACCTTAGTATTTATATAGTTTCTGTTTGACCGCTACACAATTAACTTAATTCCAAAATAAAAATTTCAACTTAAAAATTTACCTAAAATTTATATACCCTCAGAAAAATAAAAAATTATGAAGATAGGAACATGTGAAGCCATCGACGGGAAAATAGAAAAAGGAAATCTGATCGTGGCAACTTTTAAGGGGAAAGAACTGAAAATCCCAATATTAATTGCAAAAGGAGAAGAGCCAGGGAAGACAATCTTCATTTCAGCAGGAATGCACGGG
>Ga0209542_10021361_pt1 | contig 10152 bp, 6 predicted proteins | sample RifCSPhighO2_01_FD_184028 | JGI IMG/M metagenome (GOLD analysis project Ga0209542, IMG submission 184028) | Soil microbial communities from Rifle, Colorado - Rifle CSP2_plank highO2_0.1 (SPAdes) (version 2) | ecosystem: Environmental > Terrestrial > Deep subsurface > Rock core/Sediment ...
ATATTAAACTGCCTGCCATAATATATTCATCCCCTTTTGAATCTCTTGATTTATAGGTCATGACTCCAGAGTCGCCAGACTCTGCGAGATCCTGGACTCCTCAGATCGTAGATCCCTTTGGGAATTCAGGATCCTTCACTCTGTTCGGGCTCCATTCTGGGATCTTCGAAATCTCCGTTCGCCTCAGGCGAACTTCGACCTTCTTTCAAATTGTAGGTCTCTTGACCACAAAAAGTCAATGAGACCAGTTGTCAATTACAGAGAACGGATTATAGCATAATTTCCACTTAAACCTAATTATAGGCTATGTCCGCCTTTCGGCACTGCTGCGCCTTAAGATCTCGCATTGCTACTGCGCAATGCTCGAGCTCTTTACAAGCTCAATGGGATTTGGTAGAATTGGAGATCAGTTATCTGTTCTCAGTTTTCTGTTTTCGGATATTTGTTTTCCAGTTTTCTGTTTGTCAGACAGACAAACCGAATACTGATGAACTCTACTCTGAGAACTGACAACCGAAAACCGATAACTGAATTTTATTATGACTTCTCCTGTTACGTTTTTACAACAAACTGCCGAGGAACTTAAAAAGGTCGTCTGGCCTTCCAGGCAGGAAGTCATACGCCTCACACTGATTGTTATTACAATTAGTGTTGCAGTAGGCATGTATATTGGGGCGTTAGATTATATGTTTACAAAAGGATTTGAGTTGATACTAAAATGACAGTATGTCATCCTGAACTTGTTTCAGGATCCCCACTGGATTCCGGATCAAGTCCGGAATGACAACAATCAAGGAATTATGGATCAAGCACAATCATCTCCGGTGAAAACCGATACAACTGAAGAACAAGCCGAAGTAAAGCAAGAAAAGAAGGCCGAAGGTACTGAGCAAAGTCGAAGTACCGAAAGTCCTGCAAAAGTATCAGCAGAGGTGGCAAAGGCTGCCGCTTCAGATGATGCCAAGTGGTATATTGTCCACACCTACGCTGGTCATGAAAATAAAGTCGCAAAAACGCTTTCTCAAAGAATTGAAACGATGGGCTTTGAGACAAAAATCTTTGATATTATCGTTCCCACCAGAAACACTATAAAAGTCTCTCAAGGAAAAAAAGAATCAGTCAAAGAAAAGATTTTCCCGGGGTATGTTCTGATAAAGATGATTCTTGAGAACGAATCATGGCTTCTGGTGCGCAGTACGCCAGGTGTTACCGCATTTATCGGCGCTGGTAACAAGCCAACGCCTATTTCTGAAAAAGAAGTTGAAGCAATTCAGAAATTCATGAATGTTGAAGAACCAGTCTACAAAGTTGCATTCTCAGTCGGCGAAGCGGTGAAGATCATCGATGGACCGTTTGCAGACTTTCTTGGAACCATTGACAATATCGATGAAGCACGAGGAAAAATCAAAGTCCTGGTAAGTATATTCGGTCGAGAAACACCTGTAGAGCTCGATTTTCTACAGGTTAAGAAGTTATAGAAAGGTTGTAGGTAGTAGCTCGTAGGTTGTAGTTTCTACTTCCTACCGCCTAAAACCTACCAGCTAACGTATGGCTAAAAAAATTAAAACATTAATTAAGATCAATTTACCAGCCGGAGCAGCGACACCTGCTCCGCCCGTTGGTACAGCGCTTGGACCCCATGGACTCAACATCATGGAGTTTGTGAGGGCATATAATGAGAAGACCGCAGACCTGAAGGGTCAGGTCATCCCAGTTGTAATCACTGTCTTTGAAGACAGAACATTTAGTTTTATCACCAAAAAACCACCGGTTGCCGAGATGATCAAAAAAGCAATGTCGCGTGAGAAAGGGTCACAAAAGCCGGGAAAAGAACAAGCAGGAACAATCTCTATGGCACAAGCAAAAGAAATCGCACAAAATAAATTGGAAGACTTAAATACCGATGACGTCGACCAGGCTGCTAAAATAGTAGCTGGTACTGCAAGAAGTATGGGAGTAGAAGTCACGCAGTGACAAATTCTAAGCACTAATTTCTAAGTTCTAAATAAATTACAATACCAAAACACAAAACTTTAGGATTTAGATATTAGAATTTAGGATTTCTCCTGAAAGGAGTTATATGGGTAAAATTAGAGTCAAAACAATTGGCGATGAGTCACAGGAGGCAGAGTCTCGCGAAGCGAGATCTCGCTCCGCGAGACAAAAAAAAGCTCGAAAAGAATCCGAATCGAAAGAAGTCGAAGGCATGAGAGAATCGAATGCCGAAGATCCTGAGGTCAAAGACCGAAGGATCCCCTCAGTCGCAGCTGAAGATGTGAAAGCCCAAACCAAACCAGAAACAGAAGAAGTAAAATCTGCTGATACCAAAGAAGCAAAATCAATCGAAGATACTGAGCGAAGTCGAAGTACAAAACGTCAATATAAAAGAAAGGCCGGCAGGTCTCCAAAAAAGTACGCAAAAGCAAAAGAAACAGTCGAACAGACAAAAAAATATTCTCTCAAAGACGCTCTCACACTCTTACCACAACTAAGCGCGACAAAGTTTGACGAGACTGTTGAATTACATATTAATACATTACTAACAGGTGTTAGTGGTAATGTAACACTCCCTCACGGAACAGGGAAAAAAGTTCGCGTTGCTATCGCCAACCCTTCTGATACAAAAGCACTCGACGCGCTTGTTGCAACCATTGAGTCAGGAAAAATTGAGTTTGATATTTTGCTTGCAACACCGGATGCTATGCCCAAGTTGGCCCGCGTTGCTAAGTTTTTAGGACCAAGGGGACTGATGCCAAATCCAAAAAACGGCACAGTAAGTCAAGATCCTGAAAAAATTGCCAAGCAATACGAAGGCGGACAGATTAACTTCAAAACAGAATTAAAAGCTCCAATAATGCATCTAACAGTTGGAAAAGTCTCATTTGGAGAAGACAAACTCGCAGAGAATATCAAAACTCTTATTGAGGCAATTCAAACAGAACGCATCAAAGACGTCACCCTCAAGTCAACAATGAGTCCTGGAATCAAGTTAAATATCACCAGTCTTTAAAACCTCGCTGCAATAGCAGCTAAAAATCAGGCAGGTTAGCGGTTTATTGACATTCTATTACAACTATGCTAGTATAAAAATACTAAAATCTCCTGCAAGGCCGAAAGGTGTTTGCAGGATTTTTTATTTCTTCTCAGCTTTTCAATACAAAACCTAAGCTATAAAAATATTTATCCCTGCTACAATTACCTCGTGCTTAAAAAAGTTATTGTCGTGTCTCTCAGATATCATATTGCCAAAGAACTCGTTGAAAGCTCTGATTTCTATTTGGATTTGAGAAGGATTAAAAAAGAGATTCAGAGAGCGACAAAAACATAAAAAAGCCCGTCTTTTACAACGGGCGGTTGATAACAATCTTTCGACTGCAAGTATTATACTATCATACTTACCTCCCCACGTCAACCGCGCGAATCAATCCTACCTGCATCAATCTTCAGCATCACTTTCAAATCCACAATGCCTGCCCCGTATACGCGCCACCATGACGCAAAGCTGTAAGCTTAGGGAATGGAGAGCACTATATGGGGAGCCCAGGAATCAAACTCAACCTCACTTTCCTGTAAGTTCCCTCTTCAAACAGTTACTTTTCAAGGCTATCCTGTTTTGCATAATTCGGAAATACTGTATAGTTGGTATATACAGTACGTATGGACAGGCTTCGATCATTTGCAGGAAAACTTCGCGAAAAGATTACTACCCAACCTTCTGAAGTAAAATCTTCTACGCAACCACTACCTGAGCCTGTTGAAGATATAAGAGCTGCTGCTGCTTCTGAAGAAACTCTTGAAAAGATGGAGGCAATAAGTACTGAACGTGATACAGTCGCGACATTAACAGTAAGAGATGCTATTAAATCACATATAAATGACGCGAAATGGGGTATCAAATTCAAGGCAGAAGAAACAGTTAAAAAAGCAAAAAGCACAGTTCTAACTACTGCTGAAAGACTTGATGAAGAACGAGCGTGGGAACATATAAGAAAGCCACACTTAACTAAACTCTTCACTGAAGCTGGATTTACGCATCCAGACCAAGCAGTTGAAATAGTCAAATACTTAGAAATACATATTCATCATAAAGAATACGTACACGATAAAGAAGGTAATTTTGTTGATTCAGGAAAACAAACTTACTATCGTTTTTTAGACAGAGATATTGATCAGATTAAGCTGCTTACAGAGGGGATTGAGAATCCAGTTGGCCTTCTTCAATCAGTTCAAAACGCAGTAGAGTTACCACAATATCGGCATCAACTTAGTGATTTTTGTGAATACGTTGGTACAATAAAAGATCATCCGAGACTCCCTGAACTTCTTTCAAAACTTCCTTTACTCGGTCCTCTTGAACGAATAGATACGAAAAACATCAGGCCCAATGGTGAATACTACCAAAGCTGGAACTATGATAAAGATGGTAAAGATAGGACAGTCTCTGATCCACTTATAACACTACTCAATCTACCAAAGGACCAATTTGACACATTTTTTCAACAGAATACGATAGATTGGGTCAGGAAGTTTAATCTCAACCTTATCAACCTGACAGCTACTCAAAAATATAGGCAGACAAAAGAAAATTTTGGAATTACTGCAATTTCTTTTGAAGCTTTGCCCGACCTACTTTTCCTTGCTTCTGAACCTGATATGCAGACATTTTTTATAAACACATTAATCCAATCAGGTTCAAACGGTTACGCTCCTTCCCAACGCGACATCTCTGCCATCAGTAATGATGTTGCAAAACTGATGCATGAAGTTCCAGAGGTACTTGCTTTGCAAAAAACCGGATTTTATATGACAATGGGTCATTATACGTATAGGACAGGGAATGAATATATTCTGCAATTTTCAAAGAGTAGGCAAAGGATGCAAGAGTTGCTTGCAAATCCTCTCTACTGTGCTAATGCAAGGCTACTTGCTGATCACAAGATTGCATCGCACCCGTTCACCTATTTCTACAATGAAGATGTACCACAACTGTTTCAAACTCCCGATACTCACGTTTTACAAAAGGCCCTTGCAGTCTGGGAAAAAAACGATACGCAAAAAGACGCGAAAGAGAGACGAAATACGTATGAGATTCCTCGAATAATAGAAACAATTACCAAGCAAATCGAACCTATTCCTCCTGATTTACTTAAAAAGTATGGAGTTGATGCATTTATCGATGCTGACGGATTTATAACGCAAAAATATCTCGACACAATTGCTATCTCAGCAGCGTGTGGATTCTATAACTCTCACTGGATTGGGAATCAAATGCTTTCACCTGATGTACTACAGCGGCTAGACCCTGATGCTCTAGAGTTTTGGAATTCATTTCAGAAAGCAACAGGATATTACGAACCTCAAGAATTAATCAAAAAACGTTATCACCCAAATGTTCTCACAGACACATCGGATGTTTTCAGCATACTCGATTTTGGAATAAAGGAAAGTAGAAACATTTCAAATGTAATAGATACATTAAAACAGAATGATATGTTATCGTATATTTCTCAAGCTGACCAAGCTGTCTTACAGTATATTGGTGATCATTATTATTATGATTCTGTAACTAGTTTGATTCTCTATAATCATCGAGGTATTTTTTCTGAGTTAGTGGTCAACGGAGAAAAAACACAAAAATTCTATGAGCTTCTGCTAGAAGGTAATCCATCTGTATTTGTAGATTCAGCCAATAGAGATACCTGGAGACAAATCTTTGGTCAAGAAAACGTTAATCGATTCCTTGATGTTTTGCCAAAAATTACAGATGAAAAACGCAATGCATTTACCCACAACGAATATGATAGAACCTCAAGCTTTATTAATAGTTTTGTACAAGACAAAGATGCTGACTTCACACTAACTGGTCAAGATTTCTCGATCCTGACTGAATATGTGCGTCAATACGGTCTTTCGAGATCTCCGATTCTCTTTCGATATTTCAAACACTTATACCTTAATCAGAATGGTTCGACTATTGAGCTACCCTTCGATATTCAACAATCAGGAGTTACATCCACTGAAGAGTTAAACATGAGATTTAAAGAATTAGCAACACGGGTCTATGGAACCGAGCAAATATTAGATCTATCATCTCTCTCAACATTTGAGGTAAGAATGCTTGAAGTTATTACGGGTAGAAGTACACATGTCCATGGCGGTGGTTCCAAAATAGATACAATTATTGAAAATTTTAAGGATGATATGAGCCGTGGAGATATTGCTCCTTTGAAAGAAGCATATACACCTGAAACAATTAACGTTTCTCAAGTTGAACTGCAGTTTGATCCTGAACCAGTTCGGCCACATTTTGAAATACTTCGAAGTGAAATTATGGAAAGCATGCAAGATCCCTACGAAATCAATAGTCTTCTTGCAGACTTTGAAAAATTGATGCAGACAAAAATTTCAGACATTGAAACAAGTAAGGCTGGTAGTGAAGGAGGAAAACTGCAGTTTATGGAAAGAGAACAAGCTCGATTTAGAGAATATATTTCAAGGGTAGGTGAAGTCGCCTCTTTAGATGACTTGGTCAGTACCGTTGTAGATATGAAGTTTGACAAAACAGAAAAAGGTAGTATTGATAACATCATGCGTCGAGTCACATTCCGAAAGATTTTTCAGAGGCACTTCTCACATGAAATGATAAATGATATGCGCGGAAAATTAGAGGGGGATATTACTCCTGAAGCACTGTTAAGTGTTGTCAATGTAGTTGACCACATTGCAAAAGCGCATGTTCTTAATACGCAAGGAAACAATGAGGATGGGTACTGGCAAGATGAGGCATTCCAGAAAATAAAAGCGTCCAAAAATGGCAGAAGACTAACTGATATCTTTTCACCCCACGCAGCTGCGATTCGAGAAACCGTTGATAATTTTACTACGCTTACAACTGGAAATAGTTCAATACAGGTTATTCCAGATCGAGGATTTATCGGAGAAATGTCCGGGTACGTCGCCAATGCCTGTTACACCCGAGAATATCCACTATTGAAACGCTTTCCTGATATGACTCCATATAAATTTGTCCTTAATGAGGGAGGAGAACAAAAACTCATTGGCTCTGTGTTAGTTTTTGAAGTTAATGATAGTGAAGGAAATTTGTCACTCCTTGTTCGCCCACTAAATATTCCTGATGAACAAGCAGTGGATGTTCGCGAGTTTACTGAACGGTTTATGGATATTATGGAAGGCGTTGCAAGAAAAAGAGGAGCAACACAGGTATTAGTTCCCGGAAACTCTGGAGCAATATCCAACTATCAAATGACCATAGGGCACATACAAGAAAACTATATTTACGGAAAAGAGCCTATTAAACTTCAGGATCGCTTTAACTTCAATAGTTATGACATAACGAATAACTGCTACGTTACCCGCACTGTACAGCCAGTAGAAGCCGGACTGCCTCTAGCTGCGTAGTTTTCTTCATTTATACATTGACACGTCTTCCTTTTTATGTCCATAATAGTCTCAGAGGACACTGTCTTTCTTCTTTTGTGTTGGAAGATCGAAGATGTAGTTTATGATAGACGTAATTAATCAAAAAATATCGCATCTAAAATCCGCATTTACTCCTCCCTATTCAACAAAAAATATCAAAACCATCGGCTTTACACTCTCGCTTCTTCTTCTCTTGCCTATCATCATCATTGCTGTACAAACAGAGGTCGACAATCGGTCACGAGCTGCTGAAAATAAAGGTCTTGAGGCAGAAAGCGGCGTGAAGAATGGATCTGTTGTAGAAAAAACTGACTCTGCTGCTTCGGGCGGAAAATACATCCAGTTCACATTTACATCGTCTACCCAACCATCGCCAACAGGATCTAATCGAACACCAAGTCCATCACCTACAGGAACTAGAAGATGAAAAAATTAATTTCTATTATAATAGTATTCTTCTGCTTAACTGGAAGTTTACTAGCTGCATCTAAGGTCTTTGCAGCTGACACCTCAAATCCCCCGAGTGTGACAAGCGCTAGTGTTTCACCTGGCAAAACAGTAGCAGGATCAGGTGTTACACAAAAAATGACAATTGGAGGGAACGCTGACTATTATAGAATATACATCTGGGGTGAGGGAGGTAGCGCCCACCCTCTTACCGGATTAACAGCAGCCACATACAGCTCTTCTACCGAGCTTAAATTAGATACGTATTACTATATTGGTAAATACTTTAGCACAACAACATTTAGTTTTAAATCACCCAAAGGACCTGAAGGAATATATTGGCTGTATGTTAATGCAGAATACGAAAGAATGAAGCCCGGTACAACCTCAACAAAAGAAATTTATGGATGTGATCACGCAGGCAAGCTCTATACAAGAGATACTGATGGCGGACCATTAACGTCTATTACTGGACCAGCAGTCTGCAAAAATACAAGCCCGGTTTCCTTTGAAGTGACCGCTTCAGGCGTATCTCCATCACCTGAGGTTGGCAGCGTTCCTTCTGTCACGTCAATAGGTGTTCCTGATCTTCTTGCAGGTGCACCTATGTCAGTTTCTGCTGATGCAACAGGAGAAGAGTTTATCAAACTGTACCTTCATGACTCTGGTTTACCTGATACACAAAAAGCAACTGACCCATCATATGATCCAGACCTTATTAAGATAAAAACGTTTCACCTTCTTGGCAATAGTCCGCAAAATGGAAAATATGCACCGACAACAAAAGGTACTTACAAAATCGCGGCAAATGCCGAATCTGCGCTTAATAGTGCAGGCGAGAGGCTCGGTTGTGACTGGCAAGACAGAGCCTACATTCGCAGAGCAAATGGTACAGTTAGTTATACCGGTTCTTGTTCAAACTATGGCCTTAAATCCTTCACTGTCACCTATCCTCAGATAGACTCGCTTTCGCTTGACAAAACATCAGTCAGCGCAGGTGCTACTGCTACTGACCGAAAAGTTAATGTTTCTGCGTCCGGCAGGGCAAATAAAACATGGTTTTACATTTCCAAGACCAAGCCAAGTACTATGACAAGCGTTGCAGTTCTTGACACCTACAATCCAGCAACTGCGCTTGCTGCAAATACGTTTTATAGATTTTACACAAGTGACGGTACCGGCACAGCGCCGCTTGTCGCCCCATCAACCGCTGGGACATATTACATCGTTGCAAATGCGCATACAAGTAAACTTGTTCCATCTCCATGGCACCAGTACGACCGCGTCTGCTCATGGGAGAAAAAACTTTTCAAATGGGAAAACGGCGCAAAAGCGACGGGAGAATCATGCACAAATACTCCGGGAGATTCCACTACTTTAACGGTAACTACGACTCAAACTCCAACAGTAACAACAGACCCTGGCCCAACAGGCGGAGGTGGTGGCGGAAGACCACCGGGTAACCCAAGCCCAACCGGTGGCAGTGGTGGAACATGTCCAAGCTTACCCACCAACACCGGAGCAGTCACACTCAACTTTAATGTGTCAGAAGGTGGAAGTTATATTGTCTGGTCACGAATGAAAGCCTCTTCTTCATCCAACAACTCCTACTGGCTGCAAATTGATAGTGGTTGTGGTATCAACGTCGGAGATACCGGTGTTTCTTCATCCAGCTGGACATGGGTTGATTACAAAAACGGTTCCTCTTCAAGAAAAGTTACTGTTTCTCTTCAGCCGGGCAGCCACATCATCCGACTCATCGGAAGAGAAAGTAATGTACAAGTCGATAGACTGTTTCTCATAGACTCTGAATCTGGTTGTAAGCCAACAGGAACCGGTAATAACTGCTCTGGAGTCAATCCCTCACCAACGGGCGGACCCACAGGAAAACCCAATCCAACAAGTCGCCCACCTGAACCAACGGGCAGTTTCCCAAACCCTACGAGCCGACCAAATCCAACGGATGGTACACAGCCAACCCCCGATCCATCGGGATCACCAAATCCCACTGTTCCGCCGCCAACTGCCTGCAGCACGCCTGGTCAGTGCGCGAAAGTTGACGTCACGCTTATACTCCATGGCGTGGGTATTGGCGGAGATACTCCTCGACCAGTAGGCGGTGCTTATAATCCTGACCCACAAAATCAACAGAGATCGATAACAGTCTCTGTGTTTAATACATTAGATGAACTTGTCGGAGAAGGCACAGCAAATACGACATTTGAAGCTGGCAAGTTCACCGCGACCGTTGAACTTCCTGACACA
>Ga0209542_10021363_pt1 | contig 10152 bp, 10 predicted proteins | sample RifCSPhighO2_01_FD_184028 | JGI IMG/M metagenome (GOLD analysis project Ga0209542, IMG submission 184028) | Soil microbial communities from Rifle, Colorado - Rifle CSP2_plank highO2_0.1 (SPAdes) (version 2) | ecosystem: Environmental > Terrestrial > Deep subsurface > Rock core/Sediment ...
AACCTCGATCAACTCGAAACGCGCGGATATGCGTTTGTTATTAGTCTTAAGTATCATCTCATCAAAACAGGCGCCTCGGTTACCGAAATTCCAATCTTTTTTGAAGAACGCAGATATGGCATCTCAAAAATGACCACCCGCGTCATTCTCGCCAACGCTCTTGCCATCTGGCACATCAGATTCCAGAAATCCTCTCGATAATCCGATCTATGTTGAGTAAAACATCAAACGCAGTATTGGCAAGCACTAAAAACACGACCAACGCAAAACAAGTGAGACATCTTGATGATTCGCGCAGTTTCCAAAAACCAAATCCTGCAAAGATGGCAAAAAATGGATAAATCGGCATGCGATAACGCGTTTCTACAATAATCGGAATAATGGCGATCGGCATCATAACAAGCATGCAAAGAAATAAGAATATTCTGTTGTTGTAGTGCTGTGGTGTTGTAATGTTACGTTTGAAGTATTCCTGAAGAAAAACAGCGATCCCCCAAAAACCGAACGCAAAGAGAATAAAAGCATAAATGGCTGAGGCGGCAAGTGTTATTATTTTGCTCGCACCCGATAAATGAAACCAAAATCCCGTCGGACGCGCAAAACTAAAATAAATGGACGCGCGCAATAGTGTTAGTTTGGCATATTCCAATGGATGAGAAGCTACAAACGCCAGTGCACCATTCGTCGCTCGGCGATTTGCTTCAACATAACCATATTTTTTTACATACTCATCAAGAATCAGATACGGCTCCTGCTCGCCATTTGCTCCCGGATGATTCCCGGCAAGTAAATTAAATCCGGAGGCAAGATTCGTTGGAATAAATTCTCCGAAGACGCGGTAATTGCGCACGGTCCACGGCGTAAAAACCAGAGTACCGACAAATGCCATACAAATAATGGCGCGCCATTGTTTGTGCCACAGCAAATATCCGCCCATCGGGAGCGCTAAGAGAATCGATGGGGTGCGAACAAGCGTTGCAAGAGCCAAAACAAGTGCAATCAAACCCGCCATCCAAAAACCAGCAACGCGGTTTGAGGATATATGCGCCTCACCAATACGAACATACCGAAAAAACAAATAAACGCTCAACACAATCAAAAATATCCCGAGCGTTTCGGTCATCAGCATCCCTTGCATAGTGATCAAGTCGGGGGAAAAACCGACCAACGCGGCAGCAACCACACCTATAAGCCACGCATGAGAAGTACCGCCATCCTCCATGTCTTCCATAAAAGAATTGCCAAAAATTTCTCGGGCTGTTAAAAACGTTAAAAGCGCCGTAAGCATCAGTAAAAACGCCTGCGCAATCCAAACAATTTCGTAGTGATGCCCAAAAAGAAAATAAAGTCCTGCCAAGAAAAATTCGTATCCGGGACCCACACGAATAATAGCATTATCATTATTCAAAGAAGTGTCGAGCCACTCACGATATCCATTTCCCTGAACAATATTTTGCGCAATTGTATCATACGCTCTGGCATCTACAGCTGGCGGAATGCGAAAATAAAAAGAATATGCAAGTGAAGCAACAAAAACTCCTACAAGCATCCAGAAAAAAACCCGACGCTGTTGTTTGGTAAATTCCATCATAAATATTTTAACATTATCCAAAAAAACACCAACAAACAAACTAATGATTGGTTAAAAACTATTTTATTCCAATCTACTGAAAAATAACGAAAATGATTTCTTTTTTCCTGTTTCCTCCAAAATGCGGCCATACTCGATAGGCACCACCTTATCATGTTCTTCGTCTATAACTGAAGCAGAAAATCCCGCCAAATTAAATATCTGAAGAAAATTCTTTGGATCATAATCTGAGGCAGCCATCATTTCTGGCCAAAATTCCGTTAAGATTTTAATAGAATGGTTTCTGTGCAATAATTGCCGCATACCAAGTAAAATAAGCATTTCTGCTCCTTGTGTATCCATTTTGAGCACGTCGATTGCCACACCGTGCAAAACATCGTCAAGCTGAACTGACTCTACACTTACTGTTTCTCTTTCTTCTGGGTGATCGACAATACGATTGTCGCCAAAATTCATTGAAGAGAGAGAGAGACTTCGCCAGAAAAATTGGCCACCGCTTTTTGATACAAAATAACATTGGAAAGATTATTAAGCTCTATGTTTTTTCTTAAAATGGAAAAATTGCGTGGGGCTGGTTCAAATGCATAAACCTTGCCCTCTGGGCCAAGCAATTTTCCTGCAATACAAGTATAATACCCGATAGCAGCGCCGACATCTACTACATTCATACCTGGTTTTAATAGACTTTTGAACAATTTGGTTTCAACTAGTTCATAATCATTGACATATATCCTTGCTGCCATATATATATCATTTAAATCAAGAAGCATCCGCGCACCTACGCCGTTTATCTTTGAAACAACGACCTTACTGGCAACAATGTTCCAAAAAAACGCATATGTGTTTTTAAACAAACCAAAGCGCCTTATGGTATAGCCATACTTATCTTTCACCTCAAGCAGTATTTTAGTTAGTATTTTATGTAGCATATTTTATATGTTAGTATCATTCTTGCATTAAATCAAGAATGATGCGAGCGCGCTGTTCCCATGTATATTGTTTTATGTCTTCTCGCGCACGCTTGGCGCGTTTTTCTGCCTCAACATAATTGTTTTGCGCGGCAACGAGAATATCGGCAAGCGATGCCGCATTATCCGGTTCAAAAAAGAAGGCTGTCCGTTCGTTTAAAATTTCACGCAACGATGGCAAGTCAGATGCAACAATGGGTACACCTGAAGCCATATACTCAAAAAGTTTCAGCGGAGAAGTATAGTATTGAGAAATCGGATGGCGCGCACTGTTAGGCAAAACAAGAACATCTGCCGCACAAAGCCACTTGGGTACTTGTTGCGGCAATACATGCCCCACAAAAACCACATTGTGTGGGGCCTCGCTTTTGAGTTTTTGAATATCGGCGTCTGATCCGCCAACAATAAAAACTGCGCTCTCTTTTGGTATTTTTTTTGCAGACGCTACAAGAGTTTGAACGCCTTTCCATAAGAACAACTGGCCGGCGTAGAGCACAATAAACTGGTCGTCAGAAATACCAAGCTCCTTGCGCAATGTGGCTTTGGAGGGAATGTTTTTAAAGATATTCAAATCAACGCTGTCAGGAAGCACCGCGATGCGTTTCTCATCAAAGCCGGCGTTTATTAACAACGCCTTAAGTCCGTGCGTAATCGCTATTATCGCATACATGTTTTTCCATACAAAACGATACAACCATATCATGCGCGGCAAAAAGTGAACTTCAAATATCATGGGGGTTTTCACAATCAACGAAAGCAACGATATCTCGCGATCTCGCGCAAAAACTGCGCAGATATCGCGCTTTTTACGCGTATATCGAAATGCCTGAAACGCAAAAGATGCTGCGTCAATCAAAAAAGCTATTTTGCGCGGAACGGTATTGCTACTAATAAAATCTGTTGTCGGTAATTCAACAATACGAAATGTGCGCGCAACAGCCCAATAGGAAAACGGGTCTTTTGCCACAAAACGCTTCCTCCGCGGGACTACAAGTTCTACCGCACACCCATGCGAGGCAAGCGCCTCACACGTTTTCATAATTTGATACCCATGCGCTTTTTCGGTGGGAAGTCGCGTATTTGCAATATAAATAACATTCATAAGTCCTTATTCGTATACAACTTCATATAGAGCCCTTGCGTCTCTTCGGCGCATCGTTTCCAAGAAAAATCCCTTGACCGTATTAAACCCTTTTGAACAAGTTCTGTGCGCAATGGCATATCACGAAGCAATTTTCGTATTCCTTCTGCAATTTCGTCGGTATCATATGGATTTACCAAATGCGCTGCGCCTCCCGCAATCTCCGGCATCGCAGAAATATTTGATGTAAGCACGGGGCATCCCGATGCCATCGCCTCAATAAGCGGCATTCCAAATCCTTCCGATAACGACACAAATAAAAATGCATCCGCCCATCGATACACCAAGGGCAAATCTTTATCTTCTATAAAAGGCGCGAAACGAACATAACCCCCAATCTCTTGTTCTCTGATTGTACGTTCTACTAATTGGGTATAGGATGGTTCGTGCTTGCCCCCGACAATAACCAAAGCGTGAGAAATGCCATGTTTGTTGCGCGCTTTGGCATAACCCTCAATGAGGCGGTGGATGTTTTTATGAGGATCCAGCCGCCCTACGCTCAAAATATACGGATACGGAATGTTATAGCGCGCTTGAAGATATTGTTTGTCTGCATCGTTGAGAACATGCTGCTGGATATGAGAAAATTGCGCATCAACCCCCGTATTAATAACAACAATTTTATGGTTGGGTAGGTGGTAATAACGAGCTACTGGATCCCGCGCGGACTCCGACAACACAATGCCGGCATCAATAAAATATTTGCCAAAAACAGCAATAAACCGGCGATTAAAACGAGTTTGCCATGTTTTAAAAATAGGAATATCGCGCGACTCGGGCGCGCCATGAAATGCCACTACTATTTTTTTGGTGCGTCCGAGGGCTTTTATTAGCCAAAAAAGCGGATGAAGCGCGGGCCGCGGGAAATGCACAATATCGAATCGTTCTTTACAAAAAAGAAAAAAATATGCGTAAGAAAAAAGTCCGGAAAACCGCGGCAAAGAAAAAAAACGAATGGGGGCGCCTATCGCTCTACGACATAACTCGTGATTGCACTTTCCAGCAAGATAAACAAGACGAATAGAAAGATCGTTCATAGTTAATAATTGCTCAACAAGGCGCTGAAGTACGATTGCGGTTCCCTTGCCTTTGCGCCCAATATCATCAGCAAAAATGCCTACTTTTATCTTGTGTGTGTGAGAATCGTTCATACGAAATGATAATTTATAATAGTATAAGAATAACAAAAAGCCACCATCCCCTTACGAGGTTTGGTGGCGTAAAATAACGGCACGCGTAATTTGTGCGACACGCGTTGCGTCTTCCTCGCTCATAGATGGCGTAAGCGGAAGAGTAATCACGCTATGGGAAATGCGCTCACTATGCGGCAAGGATCCTAGCAGATATCCCAAGCGCCTAAAATAAGGATGCAAATGAATGGCGCGATAATGAACCGTTGCCCCAATACCGTTGTCTCTTATTTCTTGAACAATGGCATCGCGCGTGGTATCGAGCTTCTCAAGATCTAATGTCAGTATGTATAAATGCAGCGCATGGCGATCGCCAGTACATGTGGAAGTTTGTTGATATTGAATAGTACACGGGAGATCAACAAAATACTGGTTATAGATTTCTGCGTATCGCTCTCGTGCCGTAAGAAAATCTTCGAGTTTGCGCAACTGACAAATACCGAGCGCAGCACTTACATCGGTCATGTTATACTTAAACCCCCTCATGACCGCCTCCGAAAAAGTAAGTTGGGAGCCTTGGTTATATCGCCGCCACGCTTCATTGTCCAGTCCGTGCAAACGCATGATTGTGAACTTATCCGCAAGTGTTCGAGAGTCGGTAGTAATCATGCCGCCCTCAATTGTAGTAATATTTTTATTTGGATAAAAACTAAAACATGCAATCGAACCTGGTATGCCGCCGATCATTGTACTTCTCCACCGAGCACCAATCGCGTGCGCAGCATCTTCCACAATAGCAACGCCGTGTTTTTTTGCGATACCGGTCAATCGCTCCATCGCGCACGGCAGTCCGCCAAAATGAACAGGAATTATCGCTTTTGTTTTCGACGTAATAGCACGTTCAACTAATTCCGGATTTATATTAAGCGTTCTAGGATCGATATCCACAAGAACAGGCCGCGCCCCAACATATTCAATGGCGCCTACCGTCGCTACAAACGTGAATGGCGTCGTAATTACTTCATCCTCCGGTCCGATATCGAGTGCGGCAAGCGCAAGGTGAAGCGCTGCAGTGCAAGAACTTACAGACACGGCAAACGGCGAGCCGACATATTGAGCAAACGCCTGTTCAAATTCGATACATTTCGGGCCCATACCAATCCATCCCGATTTTAAAACCTCGGTTACTGCTTTAATTTCTTCCTCGCCAAACACAGGTTTACCAAAGGCGATAAATGGGTGATTTTTTTTCATTGAAACTTCCTCCATACGTGGTATATCTCTTTTGATTCTTCGAGCACAAATCCTGTTTTTTCATACAAATACACAGCGCCCTTTGCACTCGCCTGAGTCTTTACCCTAATGCGCTTCGCGCCATGTTCGTAAAGCCAAACAATAGCGTTTTGGACCACGGTAACCCCAAGGCCTCGACCCCGAAAACGCGAATCGACACCGACCAAAACGAGTTCGCCGACAGTATTTCTTGTATTACACCCTACCAATGTGGCAGGCAAGCCGCTTTGTTGTTCCGATATTACCACAACACCACCAGATGGATCATTCATAATTTGATCGAACCAGATAGTATACATCTCCCGAGCTTTATCGCATAATCGCGGGTCGTGTGTAAAGCGGCTTACGAATGAAATTTCATCAACAATATGCCGCGCCCGCTCTACCGCCAGTGTGTTTGAGTAATTAAGAAGACAATAAGAATCGTTTTGCAATACACCGCACTTCAAATAAATGTCGGGCAAATAATAGATTAGCCGTTCGTCCACAAATAAGAACTGATTGCGCGCTGCCACTCGTTTCGTTGTTTCATCGCGCGGATCGGCAAATACATATACGCAATCATATCTCTGATTATCAAATTCCTTTAGAAATATCTCCTCGTCAGCATCGCTCAATGTATGTTTAGTATAGCAACCAATCCGAAATCCAAAAAAATCCGAATCCCATGGCAAATACTGGATAAGCATACTGCCCTCCTTTTTATCAAACAACGTCTGTTCCATTCCTACTATGGTAAACGCAAAATTTCAAGTCATTGTAACAAAAAGGTTCTCGAGTTTTCTTGCAGCGTTTTCTATGGTTCGGTCTTTGTATCGTTCAAACGCGGTAGCGGAGAGCGTTTTGGCTAGTTCCGGATTTTCAAAAATTCGTATAATATTTTCTGCAATGGCACCAGAATCTTTTGGCAATGAAAGAAGCCCGGTAATCTCATGCTTAATAACATCAGGAATTCCGCCGACGCGAGACGCAACAATGGGAATGTGCGCAAAAATTGCTTCAAATAAAATCAATCCCTGTCCTTCCCATATTGAAGGAAAGACAAAAACATCAGAGTTCATTAAAAGCTCCGGCGTATCTTTACGAGAACCCAAAAACCTGATATTTTTGGTAATACCCAGCGACATTGCTTCTGCTTTTAAAGCGTCCTCCGATGCACCGCTCCCGACGATTAAAAAATAGACGTTGCTGTTGCGCTCGAGAACCCTTTGAGCTGCTTTTAGCAAAATTGATTGTCCCTTTTGCTCCACAAGCCGCCCGATATTGATTGCTATTTTTGCATTTTCCGGAATATCGAGATCTTTTCTAAATTTATTTTTATCGACGTGCGTTAAAAACCGGCTGGCGTCAATCGCGTTTGTAGGAATTTCTATTATCTTTTCTTGAGGAAACCCGATTGTTTCTCTTGCATACCGAGTAATAGCTGGGGTTGTAGAAATACAAACATTGGTAATATGGGCCAAAAATTGATCTGCTATGATTAATTTTCTTGGCATATCAGGAATAATATTTTGAATCTCGGTAATAATAACCGGCACGCCTGCCAAAAATGCAGTAATCCGGCCGATAAAATCCGACATGATCAATTGCGTAAACACAATATCAAACTTTTGTTTTTTCATAAACCTAAAAATCCTCCGCCACTCTCGAAAATCAAAAAAACCATGAAAAGAAAAATTGACAAAATGCACTTCGGGACGCAATTGATCGCGATAAAAATATGATTTGGATCGTGAAAGTAAAATCCCTACCGTCACATCAAATATATCTTTATCAAGATGATTGGCAAAATCGACTACCAGTCGCTGGACGCCGCCGATACCAAGATCATTAACCAAAAACAAAACCTTTTTTGTTTTTTTTTGTCCTTGCGTATGATTCATTGTTTAGTTAGCATAGGTCGTGGAGCGACCTTTGTGCAACAATAATATTTGCCCGCAATAACGAATCAAATGTCCCCGCGTCAGTCCAGTCGGATTGCAGAGTGTGATAGGACATTTGGTTTTTGTGGATGTAATAATTATTAACATCGGTGATCTCCAACTCTCCGCGTGCAGAAGGTTTTAATGTTTTAATAATCGAAAAAACCTGGCGGTCAAAACAATACATACCGGTTACTGCAAGATCAGATTTTTGGTTTTTAGGTTTTTCTTGGATGCGCGATACTTTACCTCTCCTCGCCTCTGCTACCCCAAAACGATGCGCGTCCGGAACTTGTTTTAAAAATATTTTCGCTCCTTGTTTTTGCCGCCGAAACGCTTTTACTCCCTGCGTTAATTCTGAAGTATCCATAAAAATATTATCTCCCAAAATGACCGTAATTTTTTCGTTATCCGCAAAGTCTTCAGCAAGGGCAAGCGCGTGAGCAATGCCTCCTGCGGTCTCCTGAACATCATATGATAAATCAACGCCGAAACGCTTGCCCGACCCCAAAAGATCCAAAAAGTGCCCCGCATGACCTCGTCCAGAAATGATTAAAATATTCCTGATACCGCACGCAGCAAGCGTTTCTATTGGCCAATAAATCATCGGTTTGTTATAAACCGGCAATAGGTGCTTATTGGTAACGAGTGTTAACGGATGAAGCCGCGTACCATTGCCTCCTGCTAAAACAATTCCTTTCATCGGGTTAGGAGTTAAGACCAATAATAGATATCAAACATTAAATATGAATATGAGGATTGAAAGATTTGGTGCGCGCATAGACATCAGCAACCCAAGAATGATTATTTTTATACCATCGAATTGTTTCTTCAAGCGCCTTGGAAAATAAATATGTTGGGCGCCATCCAAGCAACCTTATTTTTTTTGCCTCAATCGCATATCGTCGATCATGCCCGGGCCGGTCAGCGACAAACGCGATCAAATCAAGAGATTTCTTGAGCGCACGCAAAATGACTTCCACAATCTCTCTATTAGAATGCTCCTCGGCCGCAGAAATGCCATACGTTTCGCCAGGCACTCCCTTTGCAAGAAGCGTACAAATCGCCCGCGAATGATCATCAACATAAATCCAATCGCGAATATTGCGCCCGTCGCCATACAACGGCAAATTTTTATCTACGAGCGCCTGGAGCACAAAAAACGGAATAAGTTTTTCAGGAAACTGCCGTGGGCCAAAATTATTTACTGAATGAGAAACAATTATCGGCAACCGATGCGTATTTACATACGAATGAATAAGCAAGTCTCCAGCCGCTTTGGAAGCCGCATAAGGAGAGTTCGGCAACAAGGGGGATTTTTCCGTGAATTTCTTTTTTGATTTTATAGGAAGATCTCCGTACACTTCATCAGTAGATATATGAAGCATTTTTTTGATATTCGGGGAGGCGCGCAGCGCTTTGAGCAACGAATGAAGGCCAACGATGTTGGTTCGAATAAAAGCGTCGGCGCCGCCATGAATAGATCGGTCGACATGCGTTTCGGCCGCAAAATTAACGATCATATCCGCTCGCCTCATAAGCTTTGTCATAAGCTTCGTATCGCAAATGTTCCCCTTGACAAAACGGTGGCGCGATCGAGAAATACCATCGAGATTCCGAAGGTTCCCGGCGTATGTAAGAGAATCGAGATTAATAATCGCGAGCTTGGGGTTTTGTAATAAGGCGAGGCGAATAAAATTTGATCCCATAAACCCGCACCCGCCGCACACTAAAAAAGTTTCATCGGCAAATGTTTTTTTTGATGCATTACTTCGCGTCATAAAGCATTGACTGATCTTTTAAGTAAAAGTAAAACATTGCGCTTAATGTATGAGTTTCTCAACTGCATCGTGGTAATTTTTTATATAGCGCGCCTTATCGCGCAATTCAATAAATGTTTTACGAAACGCTTCGTCTTTGTACACAATAACAAGCGCTTGAGTAAGCGCAAGCACATCTCCAACCGGAACGACAAGTCCATTTTTTTGATCAACAACAATTTCCCCCGCAATGCCGACATCGGTCATCACCACGGGACATCCTGCTGCAAACGCTTCAATAACTGTTCTGCCATATCCTTCATAATTTGACGTGAGCAAAAACACAT
>Ga0209542_10021364_pt1 | contig 10151 bp, 10 predicted proteins | sample RifCSPhighO2_01_FD_184028 | JGI IMG/M metagenome (GOLD analysis project Ga0209542, IMG submission 184028) | Soil microbial communities from Rifle, Colorado - Rifle CSP2_plank highO2_0.1 (SPAdes) (version 2) | ecosystem: Environmental > Terrestrial > Deep subsurface > Rock core/Sediment ...
GGTGGGCGCGGTCGCATCGAGCTTGAGAAATTCGTAGCCACCCTCCTTGGCAGGATCGAGGATCTCTTTGCGGATGGGATGGCCCACGCGTGCGATCTTGCCGCGGACTTTTTCTGGGAACTTTCTCGCGGCATCTGGGTGCGCAAGCGCGATCCAGCGGGCGAACTTTGAAGACCAGAGAGAGACTCTGCCTGGCGCGGAATCAGCGTCGTAGATAACAACAGGGATGCGCAGTATGCGCGCAGCATAGAGCGTGGGAAATGCGGCGAATCCGCCGGTCGAGAAAATGACATCGGGATACAGGTGGTAGAGCTGAAATATTGAGCTGATGATGCCTCTCATCGTACTAAAGACGCCCAAGATATTGAGCACACTGCGATAGCGGCGGACTTTGCCGGCGCTACTTTGGACGTACTCGATGTCGTGCTCGAGCAAGGCTTCGGCATCAAAGGCAGGAGGGCCAACATAGAAAAGCTCTGGTTCCACCAGCGTGCGTTCTTTGCAAATATCTTCTATGGCTTCCGCAACAGCGACGAGAGGGTAAAAATGCCCCCCGCTTCCCCCACCCACGAGCACAATGCGCATCGCAGCATTTTATCATGTCTTTATTGGGCCGGTCAGCTTAGATTGACGAACAGGCAATATTGTGCCATTATCTTGTCGCTGCAACGTCACCACATTCGCTAGGAGGCGAAAATGGTCGAAGTCATTGGAGCACTGTTCTATCTCTTGAACAAAATCTTCTTCCTGCTCAGGGAACTGGCGGGACAGAGGGGCGATCACGAAGCTGTGAGGCTCTGGAAGATCTCGGCATGGGCATCCGGGCTTATCGGGCTGCCCTTCGTTGCGTGGATCCTGCTCAACGAGCGCTACTGGATCTTCGGTTGGCTCGAGCTCGGAGTTGCGCCATCGATGATCCTCGGCATAGTTCGCGCCTACAACAATACAACGAAGCCCATGCCAAGATGGGTTGATCGTGTCGTAGACGGCGCGATCGGCTTCGGTGCAGGCTACAGCGCCTGCGACCTCGGGGGCCTGTGGTCCGTGACGCAAGGACTCGAAATGGTCGCGGTCGTAACGTTCCTTCTCGGCAGCTGGCAGCTTTCGACGAAGGACGATCGGAATGGCTATATCGCGTACCTGTTCATGTTCGCCGCAGCGGGAACGTTGCTCTTCATCGGCGGATACTATTGGTTCGCAATCCAACAAATAGCGTCGGCGATCATTATCGCCTATGCCTATCACCTCGCCGGGAGTCGCAAGCACTGATGCTTTACGCCTCCTAGCAGCAGAAGCCGACCGGTTGTCGGCTTCTATCTTTTTTGATGCCGCGAGATATTGAGGAGGATGCCAGCACTAAGAAGCGACATGAGCATGGCAGAGCCGCCTTGGGAAACGAACGTGAGGGGCACTCCGGTGAGCGGAATCATGCCCAGCATGGCGCCGATGTTGATGAATGCTTCGCCCGCGAGATACGTGGATATGCCCACGGCTAAGAGGCCGCCAAAAAAATCCGGCGTGCGCGCTGCCACAGAATAGCCGCGCAGCGCAAGAAGCATAAATAGAATGACGATAGAGCATGCACCGATAAAGCCAAGCTCTTCTGCGGCGACGGCGAATATCGAATCCCCCATCGGCTCAGGCAGATAGGTAAATTTCTGCACGCCTTGTCCGAAGCCGCGGCCGAATACTTGCCCGGAGCCGATCGCGATCAGTGATTGGCGGATCTGGTAGCCTTGGGCCTGCTGGTTTTGCGCCGGGCGGAAAAAGGTAACGACGCGGTCTTGGACGTGTGGCTTCACGTACGCGAGCACCGCGAGTGAGAGGAGCGCGGCACATATCACTATCGCAATGTCGCGCATCCGCGCTCCTGCGGCAAAAAATACCGAGCTCACGCTTATGCAAATGATGCCGAGTGTCCCGATATCTGGCTGGAGCACCAACAGTGCAGCGGGAAGGGCTAAGATCGCGGCAAGCCCGCCGATACTCCACGCGAAGTTCTCGGTCTTTGTCTTGATAGCGGCGAAGTATGCTGCAGCTGCGATAATGGAGGCGATCTTGAGAAATTCTGACGGTTGGAACGAAACTCCAGCAATGACTATCCAGCGCTGGCCTCCACCGTGTGCGAAGCCAAGGCCAGGGACGAACACAAGCGCCGTTGCTATGATGGCAAGACCAAATATGTAGGGGGCGAAGCGCTGCCAATGGCGGTAATTGATACTGAGCGCGGCGAAAAGCAACACAGCTCCGCCTCCGACTCCCAAGACGATGTGGCTAAAGGCAACCGATGTGATGCCGATGGAGCCCCGCGCAAGGATTCCGAAGGCGGCCGAGGCAAATATCATGCAGCCGCCAACGAGCAGCAGGAAAATAAGAAGCGCCAGTGGCTTATCTACGCGCGAGTGCTTCATTGTATGGGCAATGCCGAGAGGGCGAGAATGACACCGGCGAAGGCGAACATGATGGAGAGCACCCAATAGCGCATAACGACCTTGTGGCCCGGCCAACCCACAGCCTCAAAGTGGTGATGCAGCGGTGCGATACGCAGGAGTTTTATACCGAAGAGCTTTTTCCAGATGACCTGCGCGATGTCAGAAAACACCGTGATGATAAGGAGTGCACCAATGACAGGAAGGACCGCAATTCCGATCCCCCCACCCAGGTTGTCGGTCATAAAGGCGACTGTCCCTATCGCGAGCGTGAGGCCCATCGTGCCCGTGTCGCTCATGTAGAAACGCGCAGGCGGAATGTTGAACCACAAGAAAGCCAGAAGCCCACCGACGACGCATGCAGTGAACGCTGCGAGGTCTACCTGGCCGTGTGAGAAGGCGATGATGGTGTAAGAAGCAAAGATACTTGCGAATACGCCTCCCGAAAGCCCGTCGATGCCGTCGATCACACCTGAAGCATACAGTGCAAGCGAGACTATTACGAAAAGTGGGATGATGAGCCAGCCGATCTCGAGAGGAGCCATAAACGGAATGTTGACCGCGGTGACGTCGAGCTTGTCCCAAAACCACCAGCCGATGGCGCCCGAGAGAAGAACGACGAAAAAGAGCCGGAAGCGAAGTCGCAAGCCTTCGCCGCTCGGTCTTACTATCATCAGGTCGTCCACCAGGCCCACGAGCGCGCCGACGAGAAGCGTTGCAAACGGCAGCCACGTCTGGCTACGGCTCAAGAAGTTGAGATCTTCGAGCGCAGGTGTGTCCAGGAGTTTCGCGGCAGCGGCGATACCAAGAATGGTGAGAAGCACGCTACCCCACACGACGATGCCGCCCATGCGCGGCGCGCGCATTTCGCTCTCAGTGTGCAGGCGATTGAACTCGTGCGCAGTTTCCCCGTCGAGCGTCTGCTTTCCCGCCTTCTTTTTCCACGCTTTGTATTTGTAGAGGTAGTGCGTCAGTATCGGGGTGATCGCCATCCCTATGATGAAGGCAATCGCAGTCGGGATAAGTATTCGGACGAGTTCGGGCATGTTCATTCAGTATATATCACTGCCCGCCACCCGCGATCGAGGAAATGGTAGCTGTTATCAGCGCTTTCATGTCGTCAAACCGGCCGTCGCGTGTGGAGTGAAGCACGACTGCGGCTATAGGGTGCGCGGGACCTACTTCGAAGACGATGGCGAGATTGCCTCCTGCAAGCTGCGTGTAGCCCGTTTTGCCCAAGATGAGGCCAGGGATCGAGGGCAGTGCCTCATCCGTATTCCTCGCGGTAATACTCTCTCCTGTGATGGCGCGGATCTTGATGGTGTCGCGGGAGGTTTGCCCGAAGGTAGCATAGGAGACCGATGCGGCGTATCCGAACATTCGTGCCACATCTTTGGCCGAGCCGTATGCGCCTGCTTGTGTGGGGCTAAGATCAAGGCCGCTCGTATTGAGGAAATACGTGTGCGCGAGCCCAAGATCTTTTACCCAGTCATTCATACGCCAAAGCACGGGTGCCGCATGGGCTGCACCCGGATACTCCTGCAACATGGCACTTGCCGCCGCTTCAGCGAGGATTTCCGCTCCTTCGTTGGAGGAAGCGACGAGGGTAAAGTCGATCAGGTCCTGTGCGCGAAACTGCAATCCTGCCGGGAGTCGCACACCTCCGCCATCCGATGGCGTATGCGGCGCAATGGTGATGATCGTATCCGGCGGAATGACTTCGGCGATGACCAGCGCGAGCGGCACCTTGGTGAGGGAGGCGAGTGGGAGCTGCGCGGCTTCGTTCTTCGAATAGAGCACTCTGTCGGTCGTGAGGTCGAGGACGTACGCACTTTGTGCCTCCAATTTGATGCCTGCGAAAGCATCTTCTACCACCGCGGAAGCTACCGCTGCAGCTTGCGCCGCTTTGCTGGTAGAGGTGTTTGAAAGATATGCGACGGTCAACCCCGCGCTTGCGAAAAAAATGAGCACCAAAAAAACCATGCCGGCAATGCCTGTGGGCGCCACTTTGGGAGCGGGCAACAACAAGAGCGGCTTTTGAGCTTGATCATCATTTGCCATACCCGGCTAGTACAATTTCGAATAATTCCTGCCGCAGGTCGAACTGCGGGTCGTTTGCAAGAACGTGAAGGCTGTATATTTCAACGAATGTTGGTGAATGTTCATATCAAGGCAATTCGAAATTGTCCTGCCGGGCATACCCTTTACTGGTCTTCCGCGTTCTCGGGCATCTCAACATCTGTCTCTTGAGCAGCAGCTGATTCAAATGCCGCAAGTTCCCCGACGATCTCCTGGTAGTTGGGCAGCTCTTCCACCCTGCGCACGCCAAGGTGCGATAGAAGCTCGACCGTCGGGCGGTAGAAATATTCGCGCCCGTCCTCCGGGTTACCTGTGCGCTCCAGTAAGCCGCGAGCAAGCATGGTGCGGATGGTCGAGCTTGTATGTACGCCACGGATGTAATCGATCTGTGAGCGCGTGGAGGGTCCACGGTAGAGCACGATCGCCAAGACCTCAAGGCCCGCATCCCCTATCTCACGGCCGAGCTCTGCCTGATATGCCTTTTGGAGCACCGCCGAGGTTTGCGAGGAGACGGCGAGTGTCGCCTCAGTCTCGCTTCTGATAAGTGTGAGGCCGCTGCCTTCCAAGTGCTCCTGCAGTTCGTCGAGAGCCGCGCGAAGTTCGGGCTCCTGTACCTCAAGGTGCGACATGAGTTTGCGGAGCGTGAGCGAGCCGCCTTCGCTAAAAAGGAATGCCTGGATCTTATTTGTGAGGTCAGACATACCCAGTCAGTAGAATGTGCCTTTGCGGCAGGCGACATGTCGTCCTACCGCGGCTTGGCACGGCAACTCCCGACCGGAGTGCTTTGTCATCGTTGGTTGTTGGGTCTGCATAGGTTGTTGAAGCCGAAGGCACATTTCACTGCTGGGCATAGGTCAGGTGCCGAATCGCGGCGTACCAGTAACGTTCTCTATTTCTATCGTGATGTCGTCAAAAAGCTTCTCCTGCGCAACGCTCGCCGAGCCCGAGCGCACAAGCTCAAGGACGCCGAGAAAATACACAATGACATCTTGGCGGTCGTGCGATTTTGTAAGCTCGCGGAATGTCGAGCGGATTGCGGAGGCGAGGCGCGTGCGCAAATTCTGTATGGCATCTTCAAGTGCCAAGACGGGAGCAACAGCAGCCTGCATGAGCGCTTCGGGCTTCGGGAGAATACTCACCAGTCGCTCCGCGGCGCTTGCGAGCAGGGACGTGCTCACGTCTGCCGGACTAAAGACAGGCTCACGATGCGGAGAGCGCTTTGCAAGCAAGAGTGGCGCCCTACCCCACACACCGCGCAAAAGCTTCGCGGACTTTCGGATGAGACGGAGCTTCGCAAGCCGGCGCTCAAGCTCTTCGACTGATTCGCGCTCATCTGCAGAGAGCTCTAGGGTGGGCAAAAGCGTACGCGACTTAATCAGAAGGAGCGTCGAGGCAACCAGAATGAATTGCGCGGTCTCTCCGAGCGGAAGCTCCGGCAACTTTTCGACGTATGCAAGATAGGCGTCCGTTACCTCAGCGAGCGAGATCTCGGAGATCGACATCCTGCGCTCCTCTATCATGTTGAGGAGTGCCTCCAGGGGCCCGGAGTATGTTTCTGTCGACAATGTGAATTGATCCATAAATCACAAAACACAGGCACCAGAGCACAAACAGAGCACAGACGTTCTAAAGCACAGAGCACAAATTCGCAGCACTGGTGTTTGTGCTTTGGAATTTTGTGTTTTGTGTTTTGTTTGGACTTTGTGCATGTCTGTGTTCTGTGTTTTCGCTACTCGCTCAGGCGAGTATCAATGCGCGTCATATCTCGCGGGAAGGCGGTGGCTTCTTTCACGTTGGCGATCTCGAGCATGCGCGCAGTGAAGCGCTCCAATCCAGTCGAAGAGCCGCCGTGTGGCGGCATGCCGTACTTAAATGCCTGCAGGTAGAACGCGAATTTCTCCGGGTCGAGCCCGCGCTCATTCATGCGTCCGATGAGCGAGTCGTAGTCGTGAATGCGCTGCGCGCCGCTGTTGATCTCAAGGCCGCGGAAGAGGAGGTCGAAGCCGCGCGAAAGTGGCGCTTCTGTCGGGTCCTCATACGTATAGAATGCGCGTTTGGCTGTGGGAAAACGGGTAATAAAAACAAAATCCGAACCTTTTTCTTTTTTCGCCCACTCGCAAATGCCACGCTCGTGCTCGGGAGCCATGTCCGGCTCTGGCGCGACGCCCAGGGTCTCATGCGCTTCGGCCAGTGTGAGAATGGGTATTCCGCCAGCCGGCGGACCGGGTATTTTCGGAGGAGAAGTGTTGAAGCGTTTAAATATGTCAGCGTGCTGTTCGGCGACAGCCTGCACGGTGTCTTGAATTGCCTTCTCGAGTATCGCCATTGGCTCCCGCTCGGACTCAATGAAGCCCATTTCGAAATCGAGACACGTTGCTTCACTCAGGTGCCTAGTCGTTGCGCTTTTCTCCGCGCGAAAGATCTTTGCAACCGTGAACGCGCGCTCGAAAGGCCCGACCATGATCTGCTTATAAAACTGCGGGCTCGTCGCGAGGTATGCGACAGTGTCCTTGAAGTACTCGACTTTGAAGGCGGCGGCGCCTCCTTCCGCATCACCTCCAACAAGTGCCGGCGCTTCGAATTCCGTGAAGTGCTGACGCTTGAGCGAGGCACGGTATGCTTCGAGGATGCTCGATTGCATCTCAAAAATATCCCTGGAGCGCTGTGTCCTCAGCGTGAGCGGTAGGTTATCGAGATGCGTGTCGAGATTGAGTTCGGTGCCAAGCTCGAAAGGTAGTGTCTGCGCCTTGCTCAGCATCTCGATCGATTCTATCTGGAGCTCGATATCTCCGTTTTGCTTATCGGCCTGGACGTTTTTCAGAGGGCGCTTGTTGATTACCCCGCCGACTTGAACTGCGCTCTCGACGGTTACTTCTTTGGCCGCGTCGAGCGCCGGGCTTTTGGTGAGGACGACCCCCTGTACGTTCCCCGTCATGTCCCGAAAATCAAAAAATACCATTTTACCCTGGTCGCGCCGCACGGAAACCCAACCCGCAATGGCCACGGTTTTACCAATGTGAGAAGACAATCCTTTGATGAATACTCGGTTCTTCATAGATATATCTGGCGTATCCCGTATCCCGTATCCCGCGGAAAACTGAATACTGAATACTGTATACGTTCTGATCTCATATCGTTACTCCTACCTTATTACGCACGTCAGCCATTTTCTTTTCTGCCTGCGCGCGAGCGCGTTCGCCGCCATCTGCAAGTATTGCTTTCACATCATTATCTGTAATGCTCTCACGCCTCGCGCGCATAGGACCAACGACAGCTTCGATATCTTCCACCAGCGCGTCTTTGAGCGCTTTGTACTTGCCTTTGTTTTCTTTGTAGAGCGCAGAGAGCTCTTCGCGGTCGCGGAAGAGCCTGTGGATGTTGTAGACGTTCTCCGGGCTCTCAGCTTTTGAATCGGTAACGATGCTCATAACGGCTTTCTGTATCTCGTCTTTAGTCCCGAAGAGCGGGATGGTGTTGCTATAGCTCTTGCTCATTTTTTTGCCATCGGTCCCAGGGACGACTGCCACCGCATCCAGTATCTTTTCCTTCGGCTCCTTGAAGGTCTCGCCGAATGCCGTGTTGAACTTTACCGCGGCCTCGCGTGCATATTCGACATGCTGCTTTTGGTCGGCGCCCACGGGCACGATGTCAGTGTCGTAGAGCAGGATGTCGGCAGCCATGAGCATTGGGTAGGTAAACAACCCGGCATTGGCATCGAGCCCTTTGGCGACTTTGTCTTTGTAAGCATGAGCCTGCATGAGGAACGGCACGGTGACGAGGCAGTCCAATATCCACGCGAGCTCGGTGTGCTGTGGCACGGAAGATTGCTGAAAGATGATCGCTTTCTTTGGGTCAACTCCGACCGCTACATAATCACGGACGACGCCGGCGATATTCTCGCGAAGCTCGGAGGGATCTTTGAGCGTCGTAAGGGCGTGGTAATCGGCGATCATGACCAGCCCCTCGGCACTCTGGAGGAGCTCGGTGGTCTGCTTGAGCGCACCCAAATAGTTGCCAATGTGAAGGGCTCCCGAGGGCTGTAATCCTGTAAAAAGCCGCTGTTTCTGCATTGGTAAGATTGTAGCAGAAAATGGCGCGCCCGCACTTCCGAAGCTTGGGAAGTGCGGGCACAAGTTGGCGCTCATCGCGCAAGTCTCCCGACGGGGAACAGCCTGTCGAGCCGCTCGGTCTGTTCGTACAGCTCGCCGAGGGTCTTGGCAAATTCGGTCCGCGTCGTCGTCGAAGATACCCTGAAGGCCTCCTGGGTGAATGCCTCCCAAGCGCTTTCGAGCAAATTCGTCTTGACGAGGCAGTCGCTGAACTGAGGCACCGTGCCTCGAGAACAAACCCGCCGGCGGAGCCATTCATAATAGCCTTTCGTCGGGTATTCAAACAACGTATCGTCAGGCAGCGCCCCCATTTCCCAACGGTCGGATGTTTGGGCGATCGCTGCGGGGAACCAGGTGCAGCAAAGCGCCAGAGCGAAAAGACCTGAACGCACTCTCATCACACACTCCCTAGGTTGTGAACTGCAACTGTGCCACTACTTGACTGGAAACTCAACTACGTTCCAGGGTAAACAATTGCGCCGCGCAGGATGCCCGCGCGGCGCCAGTCTCAATCTCGACATCGACCTTCACAAAGCCTCGGCTGTAAGAAGCCGCTCGGCTTCTTTCCAGTAGTCGGCCCAGTCGGGGCGAGCAAGGCCCAGATCCCAGAAGGCCCGATGGATCCGGATGAGTTGACGCTTGAGAAGTACCGCAGTGCTTTTGAGCGGCGGATCAAGGTCGAGTTCCCCACTCTGGTACTCCGCAGCCCGCTCGTGCTGTACGGCATTCTTCGCTTTGTCGAGCAGAATCGTGCGAGCCACTTTCTTCAGCTGCTCGATATCACCATATCCGAAGTCCTCGGGAGTTTTGTCCGCGAGCATAAAGAACGTGGTCAGGAACTCGCTGAACTGCAGGGCCGAGCTCGGATACATTCTGCTTCCGTCGTGGCATTTCTTGTCCGCCAAATGTGCGAATATGAAGGCGAATACAGCAACCGCGAGAAGCAGCCACGCGATGCGCATGTCTTCAACGACGCTGAATGCTACGCCGCCGCTGTTGATGATCATTAGAGTGATGCCCACTGCTAACGGAATGACGATCATGCGCTTTCGACGGGCGGCTACCCGAGCGACATGCATTTCTGCAGAGACGGGGTCGTAACCGGTGCGCTCCTGCCAATGCCTGCAGAGCTGGAGGAACCACGCAGCTCCTCTGCAATTCAGTTTCTGGAGAACGCGATGGTCGATTCTCTTCGTGTTGATTTTCATCTCACACGACTCCTGCCTCGATAAGACGGCCGTCTGTGGCCAAGCGATGAAAGGGTTTCTGGCCCTACTCACAGACAGATTTCTGGCCTGTCGGTGAGCTTGTTCATCACTTTTTCCTGCCCAAGGCGAACAGGACTATTAAAACTATTGCACTTTACGTAGATACAAGCAACTGCGTGCGAAGCAACCCTTATTCCTTATCTGTCGATCGCTTTTAGGAATTGCCCTTTATCAATCCCTGCAAGGGCAAGAACACTTTTGAGCGTGCCAGGAGCAAGCTCCTTGTGGAGCGGTACAATGGTCACTCGATTCTTTCCACGCAGCTT
>Ga0209542_10021368_pt1 | contig 10149 bp, 13 predicted proteins | sample RifCSPhighO2_01_FD_184028 | JGI IMG/M metagenome (GOLD analysis project Ga0209542, IMG submission 184028) | Soil microbial communities from Rifle, Colorado - Rifle CSP2_plank highO2_0.1 (SPAdes) (version 2) | ecosystem: Environmental > Terrestrial > Deep subsurface > Rock core/Sediment ...
AAGGACACAATTTGCAAGAACACTCAGTGGTTATGCTTCGGGGAGGGCGGGTGAAAGATTTGATTGGGGTTAGATATCACATTGTACGTGGAGTCTTGGATACCCAAGGAGTTGAAAAACGCAAACAAGGCAGATCCTTATATGGCAACAAGAGGCCAAAAGAAAATAAAAAATAAAAAATCATAAAGAAATGCGAAGAAAAATTAAAAATAGAAACATAGTTCAGCCTGATTTTATTTACAATTCTCAAAAATTGGAGAAGTTTATTAATTACATTATGTGGAATGGCAAAAAAGAAACTGCCAGAAAGATAATATATAAAGCCTTCGATATAATTAAAGAAAAAACAGGCAATCCAAACCCGCTTGAAATTTTTGATTTGGCAATGAAAAACGCTGGCCCACTTACAGAAGTTCGATCAAAGAGAATCGGAGGCGCAAACTATCAGGTGCCAAGAGAAGTCAGACTGGAACGTCGCTTAGCATTAGCCATGCGTTGGATACGCGACGCCGCTCGAAAAGGCAAAGGACGTCCGATGCATCTGAAACTTGCCGAGGAATTAATTGCTGCTTCGAAAAACGAAGGCACAGCTATTAAAAAGAAAGAAGATACTCATAAAATGGCTGAAGCCAATAAAGCTTTTGCCCATTTTGCTTGGTAATTTAAATATATGGAAAGAGATTACCCACTAGAGAAAGTCAGGAATATTGGAATTATTGCGCATATTGATGCAGGAAAAACGACTACTACAGAACGAGTGCTCTTTTATACTGGTGTATCACATAAAATAGGTGAAGTGCACGATGGCGAAACTGTCACTGACTGGATGGAACAAGAAAGAGAACGTGGTATTACTATCACCTCTGCTGCCGTTACCTGTTTTTGGATGCCGACTTACGCTGGCAATGATAAAAGCAAGAAACACCGTTTCAATATCATTGATACTCCCGGACACATTGATTTCACAGTTGAGGTAAAAAGATCTCTACGCGTGCTTGACGGAGCGGTTGTTGTTTTTGACGGGGTAGCGGGTGTGGAACCTCAGTCAGAAACAAATTGGCGTTATGCCGATGAAGCCAAAGTTCCTCGCATTTGTTTTATTAATAAATTGGATCGCACCGGCGCATCTTTTGAACATTCATATGCCACTATTTTAGACCGTCTGACAAAAAAAGCGGTGCGTATGCAGATTCCTATCGGGCTGGAAGAAAAACATGAAGGAGTAATAGATCTGCTTAGCATGAAAGCGTTTTATTTTGAAGGAGAAATGGGGAATAAAGTTGTTGAAAAAGACCTGTCTGCGCAGGCAGGAATTCCGGGAAATTTAAAGACCGAAGCTGAAAAATATCATCATGAATTAATTGAAAAAATTGTAGAACAAGATGATACGGTGATGAATGAATATTTGGAAGGGAAAATTCCGGGTATGGATGTATTAAAAAAACTTTTGAGAAAAGGAGTTATCGCCAATGAAATTTTTCCAGTTTATGCCGGATCTGCTTTAAAAAATAAAGGTGTGCAATTGGTGTTGGACGGAGTGGTAGATTATCTTCCCTCACCACTTGATATTCCGCCAATAGAAGGAACAGATCCAGATCATAATGACGAACTTATCTTTAGACATGCTTCCGACGATGAACCTTTTTCCGCTCTGGCCTTTAAAGTAGCTACTGATCCTTTTGTTGGCCAACTCATTTTCTTTAGGGTTTATTCTGGAACTCTGACTGCCGGTTCTTATATTTATAATCCCCGCACTAGAAACAAAGAACGCATCGGCAGAATTTTGCGTATGCATGCTAACGATAGAGAGGAAATGAAAAAAGTTTTTGCCGGAGAAATTGCGGCAGCGGTAGGCTTGAAAGATACTATCACTTCTGACACTATTTGCGACGAGGAACATCCGATAGAATTGGATAGAATAATTTTTCCTGAACCGGTTATTCAATTGCGTATCGAACCAAAAACCAAAGCAGATCAAGAAAAAATGGGTATGGCTCTCAATCGTCTGGCTCAGGAAGATCCCACCTTTAAAGTTTCTACTGATCAAGAAACCGGGGAGACTATTATTGCCGGCATGGGAGAATTACATCTTGAAATTATTGTGGATCGTATGAAAAGAGAATTTACCGTTGAAGCGAATGTTGGCAAACCGCAAGTAGCTTATCGCGAAACTATTACCAACAATGCGGAAGCAGAAGGCAAATATATCAAGCAATCCGGCGGACGCGGAAATTACGGCCATGTTAAAATTAAAGTTAAGCCTATGACCGTGCTTTCTAAAGAGGAGATAGAAGATTTGCCTAAAAATACCAAAAGAGCAAACGGGTTTGAATTTATCAATACTATTAAAGGAGGTGTTATTCCACAGGAATATATTGCGCCTTGCGAAAAAGGATTCAAAGAGGGCTTGGATCGCGGAGTAGTAGCAGGGTTCAAAATAGTAAATGTTTCTGTAGAACTTTGGGACGGAAGTTATCATGAAGTTGACTCAAATGAAATGGCTTTCAAAATTGCAGCCTCTATGGCCATTCAAGATGCTTGCAGACGAGCAAAACCGATGATTCTGGAACCGATGATGAAGGTAGAAGTAGTTACTCCGGAAAAATTTATGGGAGATATTACTGGTAATCTTTCTTCCAAGCGTGGAATTATAGAAGGAATGGAAGACCGCGGAATAAATAAAGCACTTCGCGCAGTAGTGCCTCTTTCTGAAATGTTCGGATATATGACCGGACTTCGTTCAATGACTGAAGGTCGCGCTTCTTTCACTATGGAATTTCTGCGATATGATATAGTCCCTAATAGTGTTGCTGAAACAATCATCGCAACCAGGAAATAAAATTTTTAATTTTGATTTGACATTATTTATTAATTTGCTATTATAGTAGCAACTGCACTTTGGCAGTTTTTATGTTGCAATTTTATTATAAGTTTAATTTAATTAGTAGTTAAGCCTTAACAACTGGCTCTCGTATGTTAAGTTTTAATTGTTAATCCGCCGGTTGGCGGAAAATATATGACAGAAGAATTTAAAAGAGATAGGCCTCATATAAATGTTGGTACTATTGGTCACGTTGACCATGGTAAGACTACTTTAACTGCGGCAATACTTCACGTGCTTAATATGGCTGGCAAAACAGTCAGACTTCGTGGCGTCGACCAGATTGACAATGCTCCTGAAGAAAAAGCTCGTGGGATTACTATTAATATTTCTCATAATGAATATGCTACAGACGCTCGTCACTATGCGCATATTGATGCTCCCGGACACGCCGATTATATAAAAAATATGATTACCGGCGCCGCTCAAATGGATGGCGCTATTCTGGTGGTTGCGGCTACTGATGGCGCTATGCCTCAGACTCGTGAGCATGTTCTTCTTGCAAAACAAGTAGGCGTGCCTAAAATGATCGTATTTTTGAACAAATGCGATATGGTTGATGATAAAGAGATGCTTAATTTAGTGGAAGAAGAAGTTCGTGAACTTCTAACAAAACAAGGTTTTGATGGCGCAAATGCTCCAATTATTCGAGGTTCTGCGCTCAAAGCGCTTGAAGCTAAAGATCTGAATGATGAATGGGCAAAGAAGATTCTTGAACTTACAGATGCTCTTGATACTTACATTCCAATTCCGGTAAGAGACACTTCTAAACCTTTCCTTATGCCTGTTGAAGATATATTTTCGATTGAGGGTCGTGGTACCGTTGTCACTGGAAAGATTGAAAGAGGAGTAGTGAAAGTTGGTGAAGAAGTAGAAATCGTTGGAATTAAGCCCACTCAAAAATCAACTGTTACAGGCATTGAAATGTTTAACAAAAATCTTCAAGAAGGTATGGCCGGAGACAATGCGGGAGTATTGCTTCGTGGTCTGAAAAAAGAAGACATTACTCGCGGACAAGTTTTAGCAAAACCAGGTACAGTTACCCCTCATGACAGTTTTACTTGCGAGATATATGTTTTGAAAAAAGAAGAAGGCGGACGCCATACTCCATTTTTCAAAGGCTATAAACCTCAATTTTATATTCGTACAACGGACGTCACCGGCGATGTTACTTTAGCTGAAGGAGTAGAAATGGTTATGCCTGGAGATACAGTAAAAATTACAGTTAAATTAGTTACTCCAGTAGCATTAGAAGAAACACAAAAATTTGCTATTCGTGAAGGAGGTAAAACTGTTGGGGCTGGAGTAGTCACAAAAATCCTTGGTTAACATTTATGACAACATCAGAGACAAAAACAAAAAAGCCAAAAATCTTGACTAAGAAAAAAGAGGCAAAAAAAGTTAAGAAAGTTGTTTCTCCTAAAAAAGAAAAAAAACCTGCTCGCCCAAGTGGGGAAGAGGATAAAGTAGTGCTTCGCATACGTGTACGAGCGTATGAAAGTAAAATTCTTGACAGCTCAGTTAAACAGATTATAGATACAGCTATGCGTTATGATGCAGAAATTGTTGGACCAGTGCCATTGCCGACTGAAATTAAAAAATATACAGTTAATCGCGCATCTTTCATCTATAAAAATACTCGAGAACAATTCGAGATAAGAGTGCATAAAAGATTAATTGATATTATAAATCCAAATGCGAAGACAGTCGAGGCTCTCACTAATTTGTCTCTCCCTTCTGGAGTTGATATAGACGTAAAAATGCTTTAGAAATAATTAAATAGTTATGAAGTTTATATTGGGTAAAAAAGAGAATATGACCGAGTATTTTTCTCCCGAAGGGCAGGTTTTTCCAGTAACTGCTGTTTTAGCAGGACCAATAACTGTTACCAAAATTTTTGAAAAATCTAAAGATGGTTATGATGCTGTGCAAATAGGTTTTGGTGTTCAAAAAAAACAGAGAATTACAAAACCTAGGGCAGGAACAATGAAAGGCGGTTTCTATAGAACTCTTAAAGAGTTTAGATTAAAACCTACAGACACAAATAATATTAAAGAAGGAGACATTATTGATGTTTCGGTTTTTTCTTTGGGTGACAAACTTCAAGTTTCAAGCGTCTCTAAAGGCAAGGGTTTCCAAGGTGTTGTAAAGCGCCACGGTTTTCACGGAGGTCCACGTTCTCATGGTCAGAAACATTCCGAAAGAGAACCTGGTTCCATTGGCGGAGGTTTGCGTACTCATGTGCCAAAAGGAATGAGAATGGCAGGCAGAACAGGCGGGGATCGCATTACCCAGAAAAATCTGAGGGTTATTTTTATAGATAAAGAAAATAATTTGATGCTTGTGAAAGGAGCAATAGCAGGGAAGCGTGGAAGTTTAGTTGAAATAATCAGCAGATAATATGGAAGCAAAAATATACAATCAAAAAGGAACTTCAGCAGGAACAGTTATTTTGCCCTTAAAAGTTTTTGGTGCGAAATGGCGCGCAGATTTAGTACACCAAGTAGTAGAGGGAATGCATTCCAATAAACGGGCAGGGACTGCAGATACAAAAGATCGAGGAGAAGTTCGGGGTGGAGGTAAAAAACCTTGGAAACAGAAAGGAACAGGGCGTGCTCGTCATGGGTCATCACGCAGTCCTATCTGGGTTGGTGGAGGCGTCACTCATGGTCCACTTTCTGACAAGAATTACAAAAGAAAAATATCAAAAAAAATGCGTGCTCAAGCTTTGTTTTCTGTTCTTTCTAAAAAAATGAAAGATAGTGAAATACTTTTTGTTGATTCACTTTTATTGTCTGAAACAAAAACAAAAAAAGCAGTAGAAGTTATGAAAAACCTTTCTAAAATTTCTGGTTTTAAACCACTTGCAAATTCGAAAAAACCTAGGGTATTAACTGCTTTATATGAACGAAATGAAAAAACAGAAAAAAGTTTTAGAAATCTACCACAGCTTGAAATAGTATTTCTTAAAAACTTAAATCCACTTGATGTTTTAAAATATCAATATCTTTTAATAGAAAATCCGGAAGCAAGTGTAAAATTTCTAGAATCTCGTGGAATATAATTTAAAAAATATGTCAGACATAATATTAAAAACAATAAAAAATCCAAGAGTAACTGAAAAGGCAAGTAATATGATTACTCAAAATGTCTATACTTTTAATGTGGCGGTATCAGCGAACAAAAAAGAGATAAAAAAAGCTATTTTTTCACTTTATAAAGTAAAACCTGTGAAAATAAACATACTTTCGATACCTCATAAAAATATTACTTCTAAAGGCAAAAAAGGAATAAGAGGAGGAGGCAAAAAGGCCGTTGTTTTTTTAAAGAAAGAAGATAAAATAGAGTTTATTTAATCTTTCGACAAGCTCAAGATAAAAAATTATGAAAAAATATAAACCTACAAGTAAATCAAGAAGACAAATGACGAATATTGATTATCGTGAGTTTTTAACGGAATCCAAACCGACAAAATCTCTGACTTATGGTTTTAAGCGTTCTGTTGGCAGAAATAGTGCAGGACGAATTACTATGCGACATAAAGGTGGAGGACATAAACGTCTTTATCGTGATGTTGATTTTTTATATAATAAAAAAGATATTCCTGCAAAAATAAAATCTATTGAATATGATCCCAATCGCAGTGCCTTCATTGGCCTTGCTATTTATAAAGACGGAGAAAAAAGATATGTCATAATTCCAAAATCTGTAAAACCCGGGATGTCATTTACGGTATCAGAAAAAGCGGAACTGACAGTCGGTAATAGACTGCCTTTGAAGAATATCCCAGTCGGAACATTTGTCTATAATATTGAAATTAAACCAAGAGGTGGTGCTAAGATTGGTCGTTCTGCAGGAATTTTTGCGCAAGTAGTAGCAAATGCTGATGGCTATACCAATTTAAAAATGCCTTCCTCTGAAATTAGAAAAATAGATGAGAATTGTTGGGCTTCTATCGGCACTGTTTCAAACGAAGAACATCATCTAGAAAATTATGGAAAAGCTGGACGCAGTCGTTGGAAAGGGATTCGACCTACTGTGCGAGGTACTGCCATGAATCCAGTTGACCATCCGTATGGAGGTGGAGAAGGCAGACAAGGTCGTGGAACCAAGCGTCCAAAAACTATGTGGGGTAAAGTAACCGGAGGACGCAAAACCCGTGGACCAAAGAAATATTCAAATTTATTTATCGTTTCTCGAAGGAAGACAGGCAAATCTAGAAAGGGACAATCGTAAGAATCAAAAAAAACACCTTTGGGTCTTTTTTATTGTGTTTGACAAAGATTTTTTTTAATATTATACTTTTTATACAGTATAAAGGTCAATTTTATTTAACAATATAATTTAAATTTTAATGTTTAAAAAAATAGAAAGTTTAGGAAGTTTCAATAAGAATAAGTTGTCTGAATTTGAAGCAGGGAAGAAAGAGGAATTAATGAAACCAGAAGATTTGATTGGTTTAGCAAAAGGGTTTCTTGTAGAAAATAAAGAAAAAGAAGCGAGAGAAGCTTATAAAGAAGCGGGAAATCTAGAGTCAACACATGCCTTAGAACTTTCATTGGAAAAAGAAAAAATTTCTGAATTTGCTATAGAGAGTTATATACAAGCTTCGAAGTATTTTAGACTAGCAGGAGAGCTAGAAAAAGAGCGGTATTGTTTTATAATGGCAGCTCTAATAGAATTTCGTAAAATAAAGAAGGTGCATTCAAATTTAAGTAGAGATAATTCTCGTTTTGCTTTTACTCATGCGGAAGAACTTCTTCGTAAGGCAGGATTATCGGAAATATCCACCTTAATGATAGTAGGCGATATGGCTGTTTTAGATACCCCTGAAGACCAGGATACAGAGGAAGAAAATGGAAGAATCGCTGTTGATTTCTTTAAAAAAATTGAAGGACAAGAAAACAAAACTAAACTTGTTTATGAAAAAAATGGTAACAAACGTTTAGAAAAAAGGAGATATGAAGATGCGGAATTATCTTTTCGGTTGGCTTACAGTGAGGAAAAGAAAGAATTTGTTTATGAAATTATAGCAAAAGGAGCACTAAAGAATAAAGATTTAGAAGAAGCCCAAGAATGGTATAAAAAAGCTGGCTTCTCAGAGAACGAAATTAAACAGAAAATTAAAGAAGAAAAGTTAAAAAAGGAGTTATTTTCTTAAGAAATATTTGAATCTATTTATCGTTTCTCGAAGGAAGACAGGTAAATCTAGAAAGTCACAATAAAAACAAACCCCCTAAGTCCCCCTTGTCAGGGGGATTTTTGTTTTGGAAAAATTTGACATTTTACTTGAAGAGTGATAATGTAAAGAAAAAAATTGTTCAACAAAAAAAGGAAACATGCTATGTCGTCGAATCCAGAGTATGCTTTTTCTTCTGACGCCAGAACAGCTGGTTTGGTCGGAGGGGTATCCATTCAAATTACCAAGACCAAAACTAAAGAACATTTCTTATCCCCAGTTGCTGTCGGGAGCTCAAGGTTAGGTCACATAAAAAAGGATCTTGAGTTAGACCGGCCTCTTTATTTTGATGAATGGGGTGATCAAGGGGTAACAAGTCCCTTGAAAAGGGTCTTTGTTAAAGAAGATAAAATATATATTGAAACAATGACCTCAATATATAAAGTAGCCTTTTTATAAATGTAAATTTCCAAAATAAGAATACTGAAGGCTTCCGATGGAGGCCTTTTTATTTCTCCCTGACAAGGGGGATTAAAGGGGTTGCATTAGTTTTATTGACTTTATTTTGTATTTTGATATGATGTTATCAAGCTCGTTAGGAGCTTTTTGTTTAGTATATATGACAAGATCAATAAAAAAAGGTTTAAATATAGATGAAAAGCTTTTAGGAAAGATAGCTGGTAAAAACCCGCTTCAAACCCCCATGATTAAGACCTGGAGAAGAGCTTGTCAGATTTCACCCGAAATGATTGGTTTTACTTTTGGTGTACATAACGGTAAAACTCATATTGAGGTTTTAGTAACCGAAGATATGGTTGGGCACAGATTAGGAGAATTTTCTCCGACCAAGAAATTTATGAAGCATGGCGGAAAAATGCAAAAAGAACTTGAGCAGAAGAAAAAAGAGGCTGAAATAACGCAGGCTAAATCTGCCACAGAAGCCGCAGCTGACGCTAAAAAATAACTATCAACTTCGATATCACGAAAATCATATGAAAGCCTTTTTAAAAAATTATAGACAAGCTCCGAGAAAAGTTCGTTTAGTGGCGGGACTGATTAAAGGAAAAAAAGTAGAAGAAGCCATTGGCTTACTAGATTTTTTAGCCAAACGCGCAGGATTCCCGGTAAAAAAACTTTTGCTTTCAGCTGTAGCCAATGCTGTTCAAATGGGCATAGAAAAAGAAAATTTATTTATCAAAGAATTGAAAGTGGACAAAGGCATAGTAATGAAAAGAATGATGCCAGCGGCTATGGGCACAGGACATAGGATAAATAAGCGTACTAGTCATGTCACTCTTGTTTTAGCTGAAAAAATACAACCAGTTAAAAAAAATAAAAAGAAATAAATATGTCAAAAATAGTCCATCCATATGCGCATAGGTTGATAACATTAAGAGATTGGAAATCTCATTGGTTTGCTGATCCTAAAAAATATTGTGATTATTTAAAAGGGGACGTTTTGATACGCGAATATTTGGAAAAAAAACTACGCAGTATGTATGTTTCTTCAATTGAAATTGATAGAAACCAAAAAACAACTCGTTTTATTATTCGTACTTCCCGTCCCGGTCTCATTATCGGCCGAAACGGTGAGGGTGTGACAAAGTTGAAAGAAGATGTTTTGAAAAAAATTCACAAATTAAAACTTACGAAGTTAGAAGATTTTAAAATTGAAATTGTCGAGGTTTCAAATCCAGAAGCAGACGCCGCGATTATTGCCTATATGATCGCAGAGGGGCTAGAAAAAAGAATGCCGTATCGTCGAGTTATCAAGCAAATAGTGGAGAAGGTTATGATGGCTCATGGGGTAGAAGGCGTGAGAGTGGTACTTTCTGGCAGATTGGGTGGGGCTGAAATTGCTCGCACGGAAGAGCTGAAACGCGGATCTATTCCTCTTCAGACTTTCCGCGCGGATATTGATTTCAGACGCGAACGAGCAACATTGTCGTATGGTGTCATAGGCATAAAAGTTTGGATTTATCGCGGTAAGATCTTTGCCAAGAAATAAAAAAATTAATTAAAATATTATGTTATTCCCTAAAAAAGTAAAATTTAGAAAATGGCAAACCCAGCGCAGTAATCCAAAAGC
>Ga0209542_10021369_pt1 | contig 10149 bp, 7 predicted proteins | sample RifCSPhighO2_01_FD_184028 | JGI IMG/M metagenome (GOLD analysis project Ga0209542, IMG submission 184028) | Soil microbial communities from Rifle, Colorado - Rifle CSP2_plank highO2_0.1 (SPAdes) (version 2) | ecosystem: Environmental > Terrestrial > Deep subsurface > Rock core/Sediment ...
ATATTTAATATGAATAAAAGAGGACAATTAGAAGATAAACAATTCTTATATATAATAGGCGGATTAATTTTGGGAGGAGTGGTGTATGGAGTTAAAGGAGCGATAATTGGGGGTATTTTGGGGTTTGTTCTAAGTAAAGTAACATAAAATGCTTCCGATAAGAACCATACTATTCTTTGGCTTAGGTATCATCCTATTAATATTAACTTTAATAAAAAAAGAAAGAAAAAATAACTTTAGAAGATATACTTTCCTCTTTTTGGTCAGGAGGAATTTTTTCTGCTGGAATATACGCTATTTATTATACCATTATATTAATAATAAAATTATTTACTAATAATGAACTTCCACCATTTAATGAAGGAGATATAATAATATTTTTTGTAGGTGGTTTATCATTATTATATATTGGTATTAGAAATTTTAGAAAACTACTAAATTCCTAAAAACACGATAGCAACAAAAGACTTTCTTTAGCACTCTAAACTCAACACACTAATAGATTTATTTGGTTTATATTCTGTTGGTCTTTGACTCCTAGGAAGATTACCGCCACATCCATCTTCGGTAGTAATAATCTGTACTGCACCATCTAAACTATCAACTTCTTCTTCATTACTAACATCCACCCCATTATCAAAAGGAAAAGATTCGCTAAGCCCCAAATCATCCTTTTCCTGTGAAAGTAATAATTCATAATGTTGACATCCATTAAAACGAGGAACCCCGCTTTTTCCTTCACAAGCAACCAACCTATAAGGAGGATCTAAAATTTTAAGCCCCCTATGATCACCAGAAACACCAACCCCCCTAAAAGGAGAATTTCCTCCTGAAAAACTAGGATTACTATTATTATACATCCCACATTCATTTCTTTTCGGACAAGCATATTCATCTGTCATTTTTTTCTCCCATCACTCTCTCTTAGGCAGCTATTTTTTTAACTTTCTTAACTTTATCTTTTAGATTCAATTTTTTTAATAGTTCTTTATACCTGTTTCTTATCGTAACTTCTGTAACACCTGCAATGTCAGCAACTTCTCTTTGTGTTTTTTTCTCATTATTAATCAAAGCAGCAACATATAAACTAGCAGCAGCAATCCCAGTAGGACCCCTACCAGAAGTTAATTCTGAATCTTCAGCCATTTCTAATATCTCAACAGCTTTACTCTGTGTTTCAGGAGTTAGTTTCAAAGCGCTTGCAAATCTTGGTATATAGTCAATAGGATTACTAGGTAATATTCTTATTCCTAATTCTCTTGTTACAAATCTGTAAGTTCTTCCAATTTCTTTTTTATCAATTCCGCTAGCTTCTGATAATTCATCTAAAGTTCTAGGAACTTCATGTCTTCTACAGGCAGCATACAAAGCGCCAGCAACTACCGATTCCATTGATCTTCCCCTAACTAGTCCTCTCTGCACAGCCATAGTATAAATTCTAGAAGCCTCTTCTTCAACAGATTTAGGTAATTTCAAATAGCTAGCAACTCTTTTTAATTCAGCTAGTGCTAATTTTAAATTTCTCTCAATAGCAGTAGAAATCCTATATTGCCATTTTCTTAATCTAAAAAATTTATTTCTTCCTTTTCCGCTTAATCTAAAAATATCTCCTTTTTGTCCAACATCAGTTCCTAATCCCCTATCAAACTTAGTATTATGTAAAAATATTCCACCTCTTCCACCAACGAAATTCTCATAACCAGGAACTGTCAAATCGTAAGCATAACCAGATGTAGATCTTACCTTCTTAACTTTTTTAATTCTTAAGTATAAGAAAGGTGCTTGAGCTAATTTCTTTAGTTCCATATCATTGTATTTTTCTGCAATTTTTAAAGCTAAGGTCTTTTCAATTCTTATTCTGTTTCTAGATTTCCATTCTTTTTTGTATTCTTGTGGAGCAGGAATAAAATTTTCAATAGCCCCCTTGCCCAAATTCTTAGGCGGTTTTTCATTTAATAAACCTAATTTAAAAACAGCGTCTGGGTTTTTTATATAGGCTCTCTTTGAGATAGTATCGCTAAGAACTTGACCAGTTTTCTCCATAATTCTTCCCTCAATAAAAGCTTCCTGGTAATTTGCATGAATCTCTAATTGTGAATATAAAGCTATAAAATCATTTGATAAGAATTCGCTAGCCGAATTTGTAGAAATACAAACTTCTGGTCTGAATCCGATATTTTCTTTAATTATATTGCTTCCATCTCCTTGTAAATAAGACAAAATGAATTCTTTTTTCATTTCTGGATTCACAGAATAAATTATTTCTGGAACTCTTTTGGTTAAAGCATTTTTTCCAGTCTTGAAAACTTCTTTAAATAATATTGTTAGCAACTTACTATTAAACTGAACTTGTATGGCTGAAGTTTCTTTTTCAAATATGTTGTGGGTTGTTTGAAATATTCTTTCAATTGATGTAATCACTTCATTAATATATCCAGTTTCATGTGAACCGAAAGAGAAAACTAAATTGTTTTCATTTGCAGTACCTTCTGCAATAAACAAACCAAGAATTCTCATAAGATCTTTGTTTATTCCTATCTTTAAGGGTAATTCTGATTGTCCACTATAAATTCCTATCTTACAATTATTTAAGTCATAATCATAGACATTTATTTCTCTAGAGAATTCATTTAATACCCAAAGAGGAATGGTCTTGTGTCTTACCCAATTTTTTACTTTTTCATTTAGGATATTATTAGATTTTGCCAAGATCTTTAATTTATTAAATAGATCACTATCACTAAATCCTCTTAAATATAATAAAGGATATTTTTTTGCTAAAACTATGAATTCATCTAACAAATTGATCTCTTGTAAAGGTTCTGTTAAAGGAATTTCTTTAGGCGCAATGATGAACTGCCCTTCCTTAATCTCATCAACTTTTAGTGAAACTATTTTATTATCCTTAATAGAAAATACGCTATGATTACCAGTTACTTTTATTTTTTTTCCCGTTTCTAAAGACAACTCATAAACCTCTCCTACAGGATGTCTTGATACTTCACTTACCTTTCTAAAAGCAATTTTATTATCTTTATCGAAAGAAACACAGTCTATATCTACAACAGGTACATACTCTATTGTATCTTCTTTTTTAATAAAAGAATTGTTTTCAGCTAAAATATTATCAACAAACTCCCCAATTTTAATTATTTTTACTTTATTATTTTGTTTAATTATTATTGGCTCATTATAGTCAACGCTGTAAGTCATAGGAGCACCAGTTCTTCTTTTTTTATCAGCTTGATCAGAATCAAATTCTCTCCATTCTTGACCAAAATCAACCATCTTTTCTTCAATAACCAAACCACAATCTCTACAAATTACTTCTCCTTTCTCTTTATTTAGAACTAGATTAATCCCACCACATTCTGGGCACTTTTTAATATATGTCGGCATAAAACCCCCCACCTAAAATATTTATTTCCAATCACAATAAAGTTTATAAATAGAACAAAGTGGTTATTTATAAAGTTTTCGGTATTAATTTAATAACTAAGAAGTAACACTTATTTATTCTCAATTAAGACAGCATTAATAGCGCCTTCTTGACCAGGTCTAGAAGTAATTCTAGCATTTCCCTTATCAGTTCTTATTACACTTCCTTTAGTCATAATATTTCTCCTAATAAAGTTTCTATCACTAGGACTATCAACTACGGTCTCAATTTTAGCCTGGGTATATTTTTTTGCTTTTGGATCATAAAGATTGACTGTATTAACTTGCAATAATCTGGACTTAGAACCACCATTCCTAATCCTTAAATTTAATTTTCTTTTTTCGCCAATAGTAGTTAAGCTAGGTAAATTTCCTTTATTTTTTATTTTTTTACCCTTACTAAAACTAACGTATCTTCCACCAGATCTCTTTCTTCTTGATCTAAATTGTGAAATTGCCATAAACTAAATTCTAAAAAAATGATTTATATACTTTTCTAATAAGCAACCATAATAAAAAGCTTTATAAACTATCACAAATCCTTCTAAAAAAGGAAATTAATAAGAAACGTAGTAATTTAAATGAAAGTGATAGGAAACGTAGTTTCTTATACATTAGGGGGTTTATAAATGGAATCAGACAGACCTTTGGATGCATTAAACGCTTCAAGAAATAAAAAAGTATTAGTAGAATTAAAAAATGGAAAACAAGTGATAGGAACATTAAAAGCATTTGACATACATATTAATACTGTTTTAGATGATGCAGAAGAATTAGAGGAAAATCAAGTTAAAAGAAAAATCGGCAAGGTGTTTTTAAGAGGGGATACAATCATACTAATATCACCTGCAGAGTAAAATGACAAAGGGAACTCCTTCTAAAGGATTAAAAGCAAGGGCAAAATTACATTTCCCTTGTAGACGGTGCGGAAATCCAGCCTATCATAAAAAGAAAGGTGTTTGTTCCTATTGTGGTTATGGAAAAACTAAAAGAATAAGAAAATATGCCTGGCAAAAGAAACATTTCTTTAAAAGGCTAAATCAATAAGAAGATGATAAGAAACGTAGTTTCTTATAAATAAATAATTTTTTAAATCGCCATTTCTTAAGGTTTTTAGGTAACTGATAAGAAACGCAGTAATCAATAGGAAAGTGATAGGAAACGTAGTTTCTTATATGCGGGGATGCCGGAGTGGTCAAAGAGCTTTCTTGGGAAGAAACCTCGGAAAGAATCGACTTGACGGGCTAGGCTTAGGACCATATCTAGTAAGATACCTAGTGGCTTAGTGCCTACGCAGGTTCGAATCCTGTTCCCCGCACTAATTTAATTTTAGGGTCTTAGCACATTATTAAAGGATTAATTTCTTAGCTAAATATACCCTATACCAGATAAACGCAAGTAAAATTAAAAAAAACTGTAAAAAATAACTATAAATTGATTGGTTTATAAAATTTCCAAGTCTGATTATTAAAAAACCAAATAAGAACATTAACAAAAACACTAGAAATAACCAGAATTTATTAAATAAAAATATTTCTTTTAAGCTTTTTATAAAACTTAGATTATTAATATAGACATATCCCGTGGCTAATAAATAAAGTATAAAAGCTAATAACAAAAAATAAAATATAGAATACATAAACGAATCCCATAAAAACTTATCACCAAACATGAACTCCAGTAAAAATTCTCTGCTGTTTATTAAAATAAAATAACTTAACGGCAAGATCAATAAAAAAGCCATAAAAGCCAATCCTAAAAATTTAAAAAAGTATTTCTTGTAGTCTTTTAGTTTATTATTGCAGATTAAATTCCACATTAGGCTTTTAATAATGACATATACTAAAAATAATATTATTGCTAAAACTATAACATAAAGAAATAATTTTGAGAAATAAGAGTTTAATAATTCTACAGAATTTTGTAAAACCATAGGATTAAAATTAGATTGGTTAGTTTCTAAAACACTATTTATATCCCCAAATTGATAACCCATATCCTGTATCGCATACAAAACTCCTCTCGCCTTATCAATAAAAAATTTAGAAATATAATAAAACAGAAACACAATTAATAAGTCCAATCCGATTACTCTCAATATTGTTTCTTTGCTTAATTTTTTCATTTTATGAAGGTCTTGTTGATGGATTAGGAGATGGTTGAGGTGAAGAAACTTTTAATTCTGATATCATATTATTTAATCCCCCAAGAGGTTCATTTAATAGTTTAGCTAAGTTAACATTGATTAATTGGTCCAAGGTAGATATCGCACTAGCCCTATCGGTTGGGAGGTTATTTATTCTTGTAGAAATATCATTTAATACTATTTTTACCTCTGGTATTTTAGTTGATTTATACCTATCCAGTTTATTCTTGAAATCACTAATCGTGGTTTTTGCTTGAGGATCCCTAATTAAATCGCCAGGTTGTGTTGGAATCATATCTTTAATACGTTTTAAATCATTAATAAACTCATTAAACAAAGTATCATCAGCTATCTTTATTTGACTAATTTCATTAACAGCGATATCAACAGCAACATTATAATTATTAGAATTAGACTCTGCAGCTTCAGCCTGATTTATTAGTATATCAGTAAATTGTTTTTGGGCAGTATTTAAATGTGAGATAACAGTATTAAATCCATAATATTCATTAATTAAAAGAGTTATCTTTTGATTTAATTCATTAGCCTTCGTCTTTCTTTGTAAATTATCTGCTCTATTCTTATCCTCTACCGATCTATTCTTCAGTTTATCCTCAATTTCCTTGATTCTTTTATCAACATTGGTTTTTTGTTCAGGAACTAATAAACTCTGATCAGATCTACTAACTTTCTTATATTCATCTAATGCTCTCTGTAAGTTACCTTCAGTTTTATCGTCATAAATTGTAGCTAAGATATAATGTGCAGGAGCATAATATTTACTTGATGTATCAATTTTATTTATAGTAGCTAAACATTCCGCGTCTTTATTTTGAATAGATATCCTGCCAGAACAGATCAAAGCTGCAGATTCATAAAGTGCAACATCCCTAGTTTGCGGATTAATAAACAATTGCTTAACACCACCATAATCAGTACCTGCAGGTTTAACATCTCCTCCAGCAAATCCCCCACCTTCAATCGTCTGTTTTATTCTCTTTCTTGTGTCATCATTCATACCACTCAAACCAGACATGCTATTAATCTCACTAACATATCCTTTATCAACACAACTTCCTCTTTCACAACACATCTTTCCTTGGCTAGTTATAAACGTTCTTTGACCATTGCATTGTTGATTCGCTTCACATATATTTCCATCGCAACTCAAATCCAAAACTTGATTTTCAATATTAGGATATCTTTGCCAATCAGCATATTCATAACAATCACCCAAGCTTACTCCTTGTTTATCACTACCACAACCACCAACTTTTCTCCAGAATTTTTCCTGACCTATCCCAATTCCAGGATTACTTGCAAAACATCCTCTTCTTACGCTAGGCCCGCCAGGTAATATTCCTCTATTACCAACAGTACTAACAACAGAAGTTGGATCAGCTTTGCATTGCGCAGCAGTATCAATATTGGCACCTAATTCCTGACTAGTTATGTAATCATTCAGAGTATTCAAAAACATATCACTACTTACGATCTTTCCAAATCCGCATTGTTCTACTCCATTCAAAACAACACATACTTGCTGATAGCCTTTATCACCAATAACATCAATGGTTTCATCTGCACTTTCACCCGGAGGCAAACTTCCAGCTCCAACTCTTAATATCGGACTGCTTCCGAAACTCTTCAAATAAACCATCCAGTTTAAGCCTTGTTCTCTTTGTGGTGTTCCTGCATAAACATGAAAGTAAACTTGATATTTAGATTTACCTAATGTAGGAGCATAAGGGGTTTCTTCAAAATGAGCAGTAAACTGAGGCGGATCAGGTGGTGTAGCAGCATCTCCCAATAAAGCATCGATAAATGGAATTCTCTGTGCAATAGAAGCTTTACAAATTTCAGCACCTATTTCAGGCAATCCTTTTCCTTTATATGCAGCTAAAACATCATCAGCATAATCATTTACAATAAAGCTTACAACTTCATTAGCTTCTTGTATACTACCACCAACACCTTGGGTAAAGTATTCTCCTCCACCTCCAGCTTGAGCACCAGCCAAATTTATTAACCCAGCCTTGGCATTCAAAAGCATTAACCCTTCTTTCCATATAAACTCACAAATAAATATGCTTTTTACTTTATCACAAACACCAACAGAAACTTGCCCTGTTCTTGCAGCTTCCAAACATTTTACATAACTTTGCAAATGACTTCTTATTCCTTTCAAAGAAGCTAAAATTCCAGATAAACAAATTGGAACTACGACTCCATCTTTAATATTTGGCAGACATAACAATAAACTGCCAACTAACCCGCTTCCAATAACGCCACCAGGACCAGTTGCATAATATTGCCCGCCCAGATTACACCTGCTTCTAGGACAAACAACAGGATCGCAAGCATTGAATAATAATTTACATTTCCCTTCTCCCAAAATATCTTCGCATTTGGCTTTTGTTTTATCTAATCTGCCTCTGTCATTTATTTGATAGGGCTTACCGCAAAACATAGCTCTTGACTGTCCTCTTATCTGTGCTTCCCTTATTACTCCTAAATTTTGTTCAGCTCCTCTATAAACAATGCTTTGTAATGCACCAGTACCTGTTTTTGGATATTCTGTAACAACTTGATCCCTTAACTCGTTTTGCCCCAATTGTAGAGTATTAAAATCAACATTTTCTCCGCTCTTACGCCATAGTTGTAATGTATCTCCCTCTTCAAAGACTAAATAATATCCTTTATCTCCATACTTTTGTTTATATTGATTCAAATCAACAGCTCTTGATCCACTATAATATCTTAAACAATTGTTAGTATCTTCTATGCTATCGGTAGTTATAATCAATCTTTTTTTGCCATCCCCTCCTGTAAATACCTGTACTTGATTTCTATCTTTACCACTTATTCCCGTAACAGGAACCATTTGTTTCTTAAAGTAATCATACTCATATTGATTTCCTTTACCATCGTACAATACACCAACATCTTTCAAAGGTGTTTTTTTAGGCAAACCAGTAGTTTTATCCTTTTCAATGTTTCCACTCTTGTCTCTTTCGTAATAATAATACCCACCATCGTCAATCCCATCAATTTTATTACCAGGCTTTCCAGTTATAGTTGATGGTTGTGATGTGGCTCCAGTAGCAGATTGGGTGGTAGTGGCACCTTTTGCAACAGTTTGCTGTTGTGGGGTATAAGAATCATAGAATCCAGCATTAGGATCTTTTCCATCATATTTAAACTCAGTACTATAGCTCGCTTGTGGACCTGCAGAAGTATCTTTATTATATTTAGGCAAGCCAACTAAAAATGCTTCAATTGTAAACCAAGCACTTATGGCCAGACAAATTTTCATCCAAACACTTACAAATTTCTCTAACTTGTCTATAACCTTAGTTAAACTTTCAATCATTTTTTTAGTAGAATTAATTTGCTCATCTAACTTATCAACACTCAAATTAATTGCTCTTTTTTCAATTGGGATATGTAAATTAAATACAGCTTCAGCATAACCTCTCGGAGGACCAGCTAAAACCCGCCACACTTATTAGTTCCAGTTTGATAAGTTACTCCAGGAACTGGAGGTATATTAGAAGAGCCCCCCAAAGGAATAGTATAAGTATCAAATCTTTGTCCTAGAGTATTTACATTTAAATATAAGGTTTCATCAACAGCAACACAGTTACCACCTAAAGTACTTGGTTCATAATGGGTTATAACAACCTTATCATCTTGAATAGTTTTAACTTTACAAGAATAGTCATTCGTTTTTGAATTTGCATCATTACAAGTCTGACTTGAAGAAAGTTTATCTCCCTCAGCAAAAGGAATTACACTTCCACCAACTCTTAAACTAGCTTTAATACCAGCACCTTTTTCTAATACAAAACTAGGTAAATCTCCTATATCAAAATCAACTTTAATAGTACTGATTAATTCTGTTATTTTTCTTATTATCTCATCATCATTTTTTCCTAAATTAGGATTATTCAAAATTTTTTGGCTAACAAATCTGCAAGCAGCAACATCATTGATACCAATGGAACTTGAACCTAGTTTAGTAAAAGTATTGCAGTTTCTTAATTCATTTAAAGCAGTAGTATCCATAATAATACTCCTATACCAATCAATAAGCTCTTGCACATTAAGAGACCTACCAAGCTGACTATTATAAACTAATAATAATTCATCCCCTTGTCCATAACTACTACCAGAATATCCAGTACCAACATTAGGTATAACTCCACCAAAACTAGGAATAAAATTAGCACTTCCGTATCCGGGCAATAAAGCTCCTTGCTTTAAAACTAAAAAACCATAACTTGACTTTGGTGGTTCAGACCTTGTCGCAGGTTGCAAAGTTGACGTTGCAACATCTTTATATATGAAACGAGAAGTACCATCATTCATATTAATATTATATCCAGAAATGAAAGGATCATTAAATGGCACTATCTCTTTAATATTTGTTTTTAAACCAGTTCTTATATTTGTAACAATATCACCAACATGTAACTCTTCTACATTCATACGTGGAATATTATCTATATCAATCTCTCCACTAGCCCTTGTAGTTGCAGGGATCGTTGCTGGTTGAGTATCTA